>Ga0065711_1041623_pt1 | contig 16004 bp, 10 predicted proteins | sample Hoacrofraction12_FD_59098 | JGI IMG/M metagenome (GOLD analysis project Ga0065711, IMG submission 59098) | Hoatzin crop microbial communities from Cojedes, Venezuela - Epithelial fraction 12 v2 (version 2) | ecosystem: Host-associated > Birds > Digestive system > Esophagus > Crop | place...
CTCCCCGGGCTGGCCCTGCCCGCCCCGGCGGCACGCCGGCTGCGCACGCTGCGCCTGCGTCGCGAGCGAGGGGTTGGGTCCCTTAGAGAACTGCTGCCAGTGCTATTTGCAAGAAAAGATTACACTGAAAATTTATGAAATGTGATTTTATGAAGCTTGTTGGCAAGGTTCACCCTATCACTTACCAAGTGAATGGAATACAGAATTGGGATTAGGATTGAGGTGGAATGATTCGTACAGAGACTGAAGAAAGATGCAAGGGGCAAGGGACGCCCTCCCGCTGGGTCACAAGGTTTGGAATGGACTCCCTCGCTTTCTAAACTCCTGCTCGGAGAGGAGCCTGGGTGCGGCTGGACCCAGACTTAGCCTCGGGCCACAAGGGTTTGTGTCTAAAGGATACGCCTAGTAGCAATTCAAGGTGTGCTCACAGTTAGAGAGAGAGAGAGAAAATCACAGAAATTTAGCAGCAATTAAACACTGTTTAACTTGGCATCTACAGAGTTATTAAAAAGAATTCACTACTACAATCACACTAATAGGATATTGTGCCTTGAATCGATTCACACGCACGTAGACAATACGCATAGGTAAAGGTACCTGTTAAAATTCCCCTCGAGTTCGGTGAAATACTCACTTTGTCCGAAAAATGTTGACGAGATCTGGGGTTCTGGGAAGAGGCCACTTGGAGGGGGACTCCCCGGTGAAGCTGCGGAGGGAGGGGAGGACAGAAGGCGCTTTCTGCATCTCCAACGGAGGCTGGGCGTGCAGCGGGGATGCAGTCGTTGGCTCAGGGATGGGCTCGGTGATGACTTGCTGCTCTACTGATGTCTTTCTGCCTGTTTTAGGAAACGCAAGCCAGTTCCTAACACCGCTACTGTAAAGCTGCCGACACCCCCCATGATCTTCGATGAACTAACAACAGACAATACTCTGAGGATTTTCCAGCAATTCCTCTCAGACATGCAGTCCATGTTTAAATCACCACCTGGTAAGTGACCATTTCGCTACGTGGCAAGCAAGACGCAGAACCAACAAAACGTGTTGAAGAAAGGACTGTAAAAAGACGTCAGGCACACAGAGTACCTCTAGAAGAACGGATTGCTAACACTGTGTTTGATTATTTTCACATCTGTTTACATAGAAGGGTTCTTATCTTGGGCTTCAGCGCTTTGGGACATGCCTTGAATACGCCCTGTTAAAATGGGCTCTGGGTAAAGAGGTGCTCACGTCCTGGCAGCTTTCTGGGAGGGGTAAGAGAATAGAATAATAACACCTCTTCTGTCTGTAGTGTCGCTTTGGCTCAAAGCACAGAGGAAAGCTGAGAACTCGCCACAGCAGCAGCAGGTGGAGTTTGTCTGGCAACGTAAATAACCTACTCTTTCTATGTAAATAATTCTACTCTTTTGTAATGCTTCCTAAGATCAACCTACAGTCCTGATGCTGTGCACGGTGGGATGCTTGTCCACCTGAATCGAAAAAACTAGGGTTTCCTTCTTGTTGTTCTCTTGGTGGTACTTGAGCCCTTGCTGGCGGTGAGCCTAGGGTCAAGACGGGGACCGCTGGGGTGGGAAGGCTCTGTCCAGAGCGTGTGCGGCAGCGTGTGGCGTGCACATCTACCTGGCTGCCATGCCGTGCTCGCCACCACTCCCGAGCGCAGCCTCTGCCACCCCTGTGAGCATAGTCCAGACCTGTTCGGGCTAGAAAGCCTCAGATCCAGGTTCTCCTAATTATCTGTGCTGTCTGAGCGATTTTGGTTAGTTGCTGTTTGAAGTAACTTCCAGAGTAGAAAATGCCGCAATATTGAAAGCATTATGTGCAAGAGGAAGTCTGAATAAAAAACATTCTACAAATTCCTGAGTGTAGAATTAACTTCTTGTGACTGGCCATGCCAGGAAGTTTTGAGAGTTCTAGAAAATAACTTTAAATGATGCTAAGCAAATAAGCATTTATGAAGTGGCTGTGCTACTATTCACACACTTCTTGTACATGGAAATGTCGTGGTTTGGCCCTGGCTAGCAACAAAGGTCCACGTGGCCATTGTATCACCGCTCCCTCCGCTGGGGTGGGGAGGAGAATGGGAAGAAAAAGGCAAAATAAGGGCAGTTTAACAGAACAGCAAAGGAAGTGAGCAGTAACAACAACACTGGTAAGAACAAGGGGATCGCAGGGCAGCTCTCTCGCTGCCCGACGCCCAGTGGCTCCGGACCCCCGATTCACCTCCTCCGGGCAGCTCCCCCCCTCCACACTGAGCATGACGGCACAGGGTATCGAACACCCTGTTAGTTTGGCCAGTTGGGATCAGCTCGCCCGGCTGTCCTGGCTTCTTGTTAAAATTAATCCTGTCCTAGCCGAACCCAGGACAGGATGTTAATCTGGGACGATTTAAAAAAAGCCTAATGAAGATCTGCAGGACAGTGATGGAAATCTAAAATGTAAGAGTTGCTGTATTTGGAAACAAACAGCAGAAAGACACTTTAAAATTGTGAAAGCAGCATTTCTTGAGATGCGATATCAATCCCCTTTGGAATTACATAGCAGCAGCTAAGAGAGGTGCAGAAGGTGTTTCAGTTAACAGGTTTTTAATGACTTGGGTGGGTTGAACTTGAATTGGATGCCTTGGATAGGATGACTTGGCTTGACTTGGATGACTTGGATTGGGAAAGCTAACTTTCAGCAATGGGGATGTATGCAAATCTGCACAATTATCTATTAATCTTAATGTGGTTTTTTTTTTTCTTTCTATAGTTCATGAACATCTGACTTCTTCAGTGCATCAAGGAGGTGGAGCTGCTCACAGTAACAACGTAGTCTTTCCATTCCCTCTCAGTTCTTTAATATTTGGGATGTCAAATGCATACAGTTGCATCCCACACGTGCAGAGCAACCAGAGCTTCTCGGAGGGCTGCCACTTCTGGGAGGTGGACACCAGCAAGGCGAGGTGCTGGAAGCTCGGGATCATTCATTCCAACTTTGAGTGCTACCTGCAGATGTCCCATGATCAATTCCACGTGTTCCTAGGTCAAACAATGATCAGAGCAAAGGACTTTTCTACAGCCCTCGAAGTGGTCAGGGTAATGCTAGACTGTGGAAGAAATACACTGTCATTTTACAACGCGTCTGTCAAGGACAGAGCTCCTGCTGAGAGCCTCAGGCTTATAGAGACAGTGAGCATCCCTTCAAACTATCCTGTCCATGCTACCTTCGGCGTGTCTGACGGCCCTCTGACGCTCCTGTAGTGATGTGGGGACAAGGTGCTGGTTTGTATTTCCAGGCCTCGGTGTCGGGACTGCTGCGGGCGGAGGCTGTGCTGAGCTGGCGTGCTAGAAATTGGGTGCTGAGCTGCTGTGACAGCTCGTCTGGGTGAGGGCAAGGCCTCTGTGGGGTATGTCACAGCACACTGCCGCTTACTGCAGAGCTCCTCTCTTATCTGCTGTGTGAATCACAGTGGCAGGACGGTTAACTTGCACTTTTTTGCTGAGCTCTATCAAGTGCTGTGTTGGCTGCACGTTATTAAAGTAATTTAGCTCGCAAAACTCAATGACAATCTAGTTTATAAAAAAGGTGATGACGCAACATTAACTGCTACAGAACGAGGCAGCAGCAAGGCTGCTCTTTGCTCTAAGGCATCAGCTTTTACCTCTGCCCTCGTCCACCCCGCCTGCACAACCTGAGCCCTCCGTTGCCGAAGCAAAGCTGGCCTGGGAGGCGAGTAGAGACTGGGCGGCAAGACACCTGGGTTGCGCTCTGCTGCTGCCCTCCCCTGCAAGCTCTCGGATTACTTACCTAATTCTTGCCTCAATTTTAATTTTCTCTTCACCTATGCAAAAATCTCACAGCAAAGGGAGTAATCATCCAGACTACATCTCCCCTCTTTTAGTTTAAACCCCTTACCCCTTGTCCTGTCGCAGCAGACCCTGATAAAATCCCTGTCCCCATCTTTCTGACAAGCCCCCTCTGAGTACTGGAAGGCCGCAGTAAGGTCTGCCCGGAGCCCTCTCTTCCCCGGGCTGCCCAGCCCCAGCTCTCCCAGCCTTTCCTCGCAGCAGAGGGGTTCCAGCCCTCGGGTCATTGCTGTGGACTGCCACAGCTCCAGGTCTTGCTGTGCTGAAGCCAGCTTCTCATCCCCCAGTACGCCCATGTCCTTCTGGGCAGGGCTGCTCTCTGTCCCTGCATCCCCAGCCGGTACTGAGGCAGAGGGAGCTCCTGGCTTACCCCAGCCAGGCTCGTACTCTTCTCACCCGGGGTGAGGTGAGAAGCGCCTGCCGTGGCTTCCCAGAGCTGTTTGCAGGTGGAGCCCAGGACGGGAGCGGATCTCCGGCCGGTCGCAGGGCGGAGGGGAGGGAGTGCGGTCCCTGGGCCGGGTCTCCAGCCGGGGCACAACGCCTTTCATTTTCGTTGCTCGCAGGCTGGCTAACAGGCCATCTCTGGAGCCATGGCAAAAGCTGAGGAAGGGTTTGGAGGGGGTGCCAGCCTGGAGGACGAGCGCGGCTGTCCCATCTGCTGTGTCTGCACAGGGACCCCGTGTCGCTGAGCCGTGTCCACAGCTTCTGGAGGCAGCTGCCCAGCACAGCCCGAGGTCCTTACCCCTCCCTGCCCCAGGTGCACGCTCTGGCCGGGGCCCATCCTGGAGCTGCAGAAGAATTTCCAACTGTGCAGCATCGTGGAGGCGTTTCTGGCCACCGCTGCCAAAGGACAGCAGGGCAAGGGCTCTGCAGAGAGCGAGACAGAGGCGGTTCCCCATGGCTTCTTCCTGGTCCATCCCAGCCAGCGGTGAAAGGATGGGAGGCAATGGCCTCAAGTTGCGTTAGGGGAGGTTTAGATTGGATATTACGAAAAGTTTCTTCACTGAAAGAGTGGTCAAGCACTGAAACAGGCTGCCCAGGGGCAGTGGTGGAGTCACCGTCCCTGGAGGTGTTCAAAAAATGTGTAGATGTGGCACTTCAGGACATGGCTTAGCAGGCGTGGTGGTGTTGGGGTGACGGTTGGACTTGATGATCTTACAGGTCTTTCCAACCTTAATGATTCTGTAATTCTATGAACACGTGCCTGGCCTGTGATGCGTCCCTGTGCCCGGCCACCTGAACAAGCATACGCCAAGGCTTTGTGCCCAGCGGGCATGGCAGCGTGGGGCCTCCGTGCCCTGCCTCTGGGTCCAGCTGCGGTTCCTGAAATGCCCCAGAATCGGCTGAGACTGAGGAGATGAAATGCGTTTGCTGTGCTTGCTCGCTGCCTTGCGTTTGCGATTTCTGGGCCCAATTTCGAGCCCAAGCGAAGCTCGCTGCGGGAGCCCAGCGCGTGGGCAGGAGACGTCTGGCTCTCACTGGGCCTCGGGACAGGTTGCAGCCTCCTCGGGAACGAGCAGGAAGCATCCTTTGCTGTTACACAAACCGCAGACTAAATTCCTGCCCCGAGTTACACATAAAAAACTCCGGGCTGCCAAACAGAAGCGGGCTGTGTAGGGTGGCAGCCATTTCCTTCATCCCCGGAGCTGCTGAAGGAGCACCACTGCCCTGTCTGTGGGGAAGCCGTCTCCAGCGGTAAGCTGAGGTCTCCTCTGCATCGTCCTCTTGGTGGGGTTGTTTTTAAAAGCCCCGGGATAGCTAGGGAAATACGGAATGCAACTCTGTGGGAGGAATTATAAAAGGGTTTTGGTGCAAGGAACTTCAGTCAAATTTGATTATTTGTCTTTTAATTTTTTTAAAAATTAAAACTGTCCAGCTGTGACAGCTATCCCAAGGAAAAAATAAGCTTTATGGCACCATTTTTATTAAAGAAACGGGAATCTGGCAGCTGCTTCTGCCGTGGCCATGCGTGGGTGCTCGAGGTGTGAAAACACTGCCGGAGGCAGTCGGGAGCAACCAGAACCGTTCAGAGACTGCCGCATCCCCGAAGAACGAGGTGTGTTATCACGCAGTATAACAGCACTCAGTGACCGTGGTATCTGTTAAAATAAACGGCTGGATGAGTAAGTACTGCTGTTTTGCTGCTCTTCAGAAAAGACGGTTGCTTATTACCTTACCCTCAGCTCCCACAGCTGCTGACAGATGTGAAAACTAAGGATTTGGATCACATTAGGCACATGTGAAGATTCTGGCAGGAACAGAGCTTTAAAGGCTGAAGTGAGATTTATTCATTTAAAGTGAAATTTACTTCTTCAAAGGGCAAGTTGTTTATGAACCTACCGCACACCATGTTACACATATATAAAAATTAAACATTGACTTGAAAGATTTCAAGATCGTACCGGTTTTCCATTATTCCCTGCTTTATGAGGAGGCAAGTGAATGCAGTTTATGATAGGGCTCGCTGGTGAGAGCGGGCAGGTAGAAGCACCTGTGCCATTCCACCAGCTCCACGAACTGCCGGTCTGGTTTACAGCTACCCGTGCTGCTCCCCCGCCACAAAGTTCAGTGCTGTCTTTCCTTCCGGGGTTGGTAGCCAGATTGTCGCCAACTCGGCAGCATCTTTCCTCCAAGATTTCCCAGAAATAAGTCATGGCAGCTATGCTGTTACAAGCAGATGAACAGAAATGGATATAGTCCGGTCCCCAGCGGGGAAAACGCTGGTGTAAGAACCCGCCAGCAGCCAGGCTTTCTCACAGGCTCCCAGCATAGCTCCACAGGAGGAGCCAGCTGGGAGACTCTGCCATTTACTGTGGTTGCACAGACCAGGTTGTGGGACTGCCAGACCATGGATTGTACATATCATTATATATTTTTAAAGCTTTCTATCAGTTAAATAAAAGAAAGCCAATTTGAGTCTACAAGTGGGACTTTCAGCGTGTGCCGATACCGTTCTGGCATTGCTAGCTGAATGTCATCTGACTGTCCTGGGTTCAGCTGGGCTGGAGTTAATCCTCACCAGGAGCTGGCTGGGCTGACCCAAGCAGCCAATCACCGGGGCCATTCTACACCATGGGATGCCAGGCTCAGTATTTCAGGGGGGAGCTGGCTGCAGGAGGGGCTTTTGCTCCTCAGGAGCCAGCTGAGCATCGGGTGGTGAGAACCCTGCATGGTGTGTGTGCTTGTTACCAGTAGTGTTGGTTGCTGTTTTCTTCTCCCTTTGCCATTCTGTGAAACTGCTTTCACCCCAGCCCCCGAGTTTTTGCCTTGTTCCTTCTGATTCTCCTCCCCATCCCACCAGGGAGGAGGGAGAGAGTAACTGCGTGGTGCTTTGCTGCAAATTGAGGCAAAACCACAACACTGATTTTATTACTGTATCAGGATTAATTTTCATAACCATTTGATGAGATATTTTAAGCAAATGCTTATTGTCTGCTTCCTTCTAAAGCCAGTGCAAAGGACAGATACAATCCGGGTTAATAAATGGAGACGCTAAGCTGAAGTGTTGAGCTCCCTGAGCCAGTGCACCATTTTCTTACCTGTTCATTTAGACCAATACAAAAACAGTGACCACAGAGCTGATTCAGAAAGCGAAGATGATCCTGAGTGACGTTCAGAACACTGAGAAAAAATAATTGGCAGGCATTGCCAGAGCGAATAAGGAAATGGCCCAGAGGAGAGATGAGGCTGCGCAGCATCTTCAGTCTTTGCAGAAGATGAGAGACCAGCCAGACGTTCTCCTCTTCTTCATCGTAAGCAGTGGTGTTCTGCTGTTCTGCGTGAGTATGCCTGTTTCTCAGCCAGCTGCCCTTTCTGGAAGTCACACTAACAATTTTTTTTTTTGGCAATCCTATTTGTAGGAATTTACACTGGCCACAGGCAGGTATGTTCCACCCGAAACACCTGAAAACATTTGTTTTCTTCTTTGGAAATCTATGGTGTCAATAACTGGCATCAAAGCTCCCGGCCTGTTTCCCTCTGCCCCGGCCGCTGCACCACGAAGCTGCTCCCTGTCCCAGCTGAGGGCACCACGTCCACACAATTAACGAGGCTGGAGAGCTACCTGCCTGCCGTCCCAGTGGTCCCCTTCAGTTTGTTTCCTTGACAGCTACGCAGTTGCTGGATTCTAATGAAAAGCACTGGCTTTTATTGCCAGAAAAACATTTTTATCAGGGATGAAGCCCATAGGGTTCAGTTTACAGCAGCACTCTCCTGGATGTAGAGTGGTGATGCTCCAGCACACGAGTCTCACTGAACAGCTTTTGGCTGCAGTTAACTGGCTCATTTCCCACCGATTCTTGCTTCTGCTTGTGGACAAGCTTAATAGCTAGACAGATTTATTATCCCTCCTCTTGAAGTGATACGTTTAATTTATACCCTATCGCTTCCTAATTGATGCCTGGGTGTCAGCTGCAATTCAGCAGTGCGAAACCACACCGACAGTAAGTTACAGGTCCACGAGAGATTTTGCTGCTGCGCTGAACTCCCCAGCCGCACGCAGGGCTAGCTCCAACATCTAGCTGGATTTTAAGATGTCATCTCTGTAACTTGTACAAATTAAAGCGGAGGTTGAACTCGGATTGTGAGGATAACTTTGAATCACGGTGTACCTAGGGGCTGTGCTGGCAGCAGCACAGCCCATTACTCACAGCTGTGCCGCAAGTCAGAATTTAGCCTGTGGGATCAAAGTCATTTTCCAGAAGCCTGGACACCATTTAATATGTTTGGCACTTTCTTTCTATCATGGCGGTGGTTGTGCTAGAACAGTAGGAGCCTGCCTGCAGCAGGTCAAAGCACTGTTCGCGCAAGGGTATTGGCAAAATGCCTCCCCCTTTCTCATTTTCAGCATTTGAAAGTTCCCGTCCAGGTTTGGTAAGCGAAAGGCATTGCCAGATAAGTGACAATATAGAGCAACGGCAACTCGCGTAACCTTATCGAGAGCTCTTTACCTGGTGCTTCACGTCGCAAAGCACCCTCCTCTTTGCAGAGTCCTTCCCAGCGGAGGTGGGTGACGCGGCTGCCCATGTCACCTTGTCCTCGGTGACACGGCCGCCCGTGCCCCGGGACGTGGGGTCAGCATGCCATCGCTGGCAGGACGGACCTGGCGGTCGCGCAGCTCAGTCAGCCCAGGACCGGCCGCTGCCAGCGCCTGACGCGGGACGTCGCCTGCCCTCACTGCAGCGCGGCGTGCACGGTGGGCGAGCGGCCCGGCGCCGGCCACGCAGCGAGCCGGGCTGGTACGTATTTGGGGGGATCTCGGGGTGCTGGCGAAGGGGGGCGAGGCGGGCAGAAAGGCTGTTTCTGGGGATGACAAGGAAGAGGTCTGCTCTCACCCAGCGTACGGCCAGCTCCTCTTCTCTCTGGTGGGGCTCCCTGCTCCCACCCACCTCCCCAGTCAGCACCAAAGGATGCTCGGTCGTGCTTTCGTGAAACGTGGTCTTCATGTGCTCGTCCCCATACCTGACCATGAGATCCAGGGGTACAGTACCAAATCCCAAACCTGAATGCATCGCCAGCTTTATAGAATGTTCTTCTCCATCCTTCTTAGGTGACTCAGCAACCAAACCAAGTGGAACAGGTAAATCCTTTCTTTGCTTGGAAAATGTTCCCTGCGAATTTTTCCAGCAGTTGTTCCTTTGAGGACCACGCATCCTGTGCTCCTCTGCTCTGGTCCTTCATCTCAAAGAGAGGTCAGATCTATTTGCGTCTCTTCTTTCGTTATTAACAAGCTGTGATTCATGTTTTACAAGGCACTAACATTCAACACTGTTCCTTCACAGTGGGGCTTCAGACACTGGTACCTCTTCAAACTGTAAGCGTTCAAAAACGCTCGTCACTCCTCAGGGCTCTGGCCTGGGGCTGTGGGTCTTGCAGGGAAAATCTCTCAGCTAAAGTGTGAACTGAATTTCGTTGCGTGCACCCCCTCTCCTCGCCAGAGGTGAGAGCAGCAGGAGCGCAGTTCTCAAGACCTGCAGTGGGCAGAATTCTCTGGGATCTCACCAGGGAAATCGTTCATCTTCAGCCTGAGGGAGAGACGGGGTTCGCTTCCGTACTCGGTGAAAGCCCCAGCCTGCTCCGAGGACAGACCATGGAGAGGCTTCCACCAGCGGAGCAGGAGCTGGAGCAAGCCCGGTGCCTGAAAGCAACCGCAGACAAATCCAAAGGCTGCAGGAGATATTAAATCCGTAAACAGTATTTCTCTTCGGATAGCACTAGTCCAATGCTCAAACAGATTTCTGCTGGGTGCAGTGGTGCGTCTTTGCTACAAGCTTTTTTGAAGAAAATTTATTTAGAAGTTATTTGAAAGATTTTTTTACATTTTTCAGGTGCTGTAACTGAAGTTCAGTTTGCAAACAAGTTCCTCTTAATTTATGAATTCAAGATAAAATCCTACTTTCTTCATCACTTTTTAATTTTTGGAGGGGAAAAATACTCTCTTCTGATGAGCGTTTCTTAGAGACAGGTTAATGGTAAACTTTTACATCGGAAGGGATGTGTTTGAGAACAGCTGTTCAATGGAGGGTTGAGGACAATGTAGTCTTGCCCTAAATGCAAACATACTTGTTTCACCAGACACATTTGAAAAGCCTGAAAAAAAATCTTGTTTTTTCAGCAGTTCATGTAGACGATAACATATGGAAAGCACAAGGCACGCGGCACAGGTAAGCGATTAAGTGGAGTCTTAATTACACAGTGCAGCTTAACAATACAGTTGCTTTCATTTAATATAATGCCAGCCTCAAATCTAGAGGTGTATTTTTAAAATCAGCCTAAATGGCCATTTATTTGTCTTGTGATCTCAGTCTTCTACAGACATATTAATATCTGTGTTCTGTACAGAACCAGACAGCTACTCAAAATAGGGGAGGGAGAAGAAATATTTCTTCTGAAGAAATGCAAAGCCGGTACTTGGAAGCAACTTGTCAAATACGTTATTAGCACAGCAATAAAATATTACTTTGTTATTACAATAAGTGCAGTTTTTCCGTCTTGTGTATTCCTACAGCACAAACATAACGGAAAGGATTCCGGTGGTAGCTGTGAACAAAGTGTATGGTCCACGTATGCCCAGAAGTGAGGGAGAGATGAAAACAGAAGTCAGAACTGAGAAAGAAAAAGTAAATGTTGTCAAAGACGTCCTCTAATAATGGGGATGTGCCAAGTGTCTTGACCTCCCCTGCCTACCGGCTATTAAAAGCAATTCTGTTGCACATGCAAATTTAGAAAAGAAGTGCTAAGAACATGAACATAAGAAAATCTCCAACAGCTGCTGGCTCCCAATCTGTGGACTATATCATCTCATGGTACTAATGATACTCGTGTGCTGTTAATTGTGGTGACTATGTTGTCATTATGTGGTTGGATAACGAATAAATGGCTACAGCTGCAGATAAGCAGGGCTGTCTGAGTTGATGCCGTCACCAGGAATTAATAGTTGAGAGCATTGTTTGTGGATGGCTGCAGCAGTCAGGACCACGCCACAGATTTAGATTGTCACATTTAACAGAAGCGGTCTTTGCAGCAAAGAATTAATTGTCGCCGTATGAAACCAGCTTAGTCAGCCTCTAAGCCGCATTTTAACACTTCTGCAGGGCACTCGGCACCATGCCAAATACCACAGCCAGCAGCGTGCGAAGATGCTTTCCTGGCCACATCTCCGTGTGTACAGATGTTCTTTTCTGCTCCGGCACGCGCTGTGCTCTCCAGATGCGGCCGCTGCTGCACGCGCCAGCTCCACAAAGGCAGCTGCCAGGCAGGCAGGCTCACCCTGCGCTGCCGTCGGCTGCGCTGTGCCTAGCTGTGGTTCAGATCCGACACCTAGGTTCACAACCTGGGTGCTGCTTCTCCAGATGATAAAAATCTTCTACTGCAAACCAGGCTTGCCAACGTAAACATTTTTAAGAAATGAAGGCTAAAGTTCTGGATGCTGCTATATAAATTGGGATTCACGGTTACAACTCTGTCACTTCTGATAATCAACATATACCTAATTGCAGGGATTAAAACCAATAAAATCAGCAAAAGCTGTCTCAGATGTAGAGCAACGTCTCTCTTCATGGTTCAAGCAGGCTCGCCAAGCTGTAATGGATCTGCAGCCCTTGCTCTGCTGCACACGTCGTCAGCATAACGGAAAGCGCGTGGCCAAATCTGGGGAGCTCAGCAGTAGCTCAAGGTGACTTTGCAAGTATTCCCTACTGCTCGAAGCCAGCGAGACACGAAGGGCAGCTGCTCTCAACCACTCAACCGAGGCAAAAGAAATGAGTCTGTCCTTTGGCACTTTTATTACCTGGGCTTCTCCCTGGCTGCCAGGTAGCTATCGCTTTCTCCCCGGGCGAAGGAGCCGTGACCAGCCAGTGCAGCTCCGTGTTGCTGCTGCAGACAGCAAGATACTGCGCCGCTGCGAATCACCACCCAGAGCGAGGGGTTTGCTCAAGCACGGTATTTATGTCGCTCCCCGCCCCCATCTCACAGCGCATCCCACGCTCGGGAAATGCCAGCATCCCTGTAGCCCTTTCCAAAAGACCGGCGTAGCATTCGCTCAGCGCAGCCCGCGCCGCGAGCACGCGCTCCCACGCCCCCAGCCACAGGGCGCGGTGGCAGACCCCGTCGCTAGCGGAGGGCGAGGGCTTGCCTGCAAGCAAGTCTCGTCTTTTTAACACCATTTCTGACAGTCTTGGAGAAGCCATGATGATATTTTCTTTCCCCAGCAAGGATAAGGTACCAACCTCACCTTTCCCCCAGGGCCAGCCGTCAGGTCGCTGAATCTCTGGGCCCCCGGCAGAAATGCCTGTGAACAGTCCCCGCAGAGGACCATCCCGTTCTCACGAGCGTGGTCACGTTCGCAAGAGGCTTTTGGAAGGGCCGGAAGGGAGTTTGTCTGCAGCAGGCTGGGTGGAGGCCGCTCCCACCCTAAGGAAGAGCTCTGCAGCCCTGACCAGACAGTCGCAATGCTGCCTTTGAAGCACCGACGGCAGATCACACCGCGTGGCACCAAGACTGCAGTACTTAGCACAACTAAAGCCCAGACCAATGGGACTTCTCAGCCAAAACGAAGACAATCATCGTCCGTGTGGGACTTGCCTAGCGTCTAATTTGGAGGGAAAAGTGTATGTAGCTCTTCACTGCTAGGCTTATCGGACTGGAATTTGGGGCTGAGGTAAATAAACACTTGCCAAAACAGAGCAAAAGAAGGTGACCCTGTTATAGGCAAAATTCATGCGATCCAGGAGATAAGTGCTTTATAATTGCTGCTATATGGCAAAAGCAAAGGATTTCATTTCAAGTAAAGTGGAAAAAATACACTTTTTAATGTAGCTGCAGGCTCACAAAGCTTTTGGATGAAAGTGTCTAGGAAGGCAGACTTTCTGAGCTAGACACCAAGCTAATGGTGCAGCTTATTTCCCTCGTACGTTTGCCTGCTACAGTATCAGCAAAGATAGACTCTTCTGAATTTGAGACTTGTGTTTTCAGTATTCCATGCATTAGCCTTGAGGAAGCAGGGAGGCGAAAGGCTCGGTGAAGGCAATGTTAAGAAAACACACCGGAGTCCAGCAATTATTTAACTAAGCCTTCTAACCCACAACAACATTCTGAAAATTTTAACGCCTCATTAGTTTTTGACTCTAGGAGACAGTATTGGACCGCAGCATACCCTGAGAGTGTAGCAATTCTGCACAGATATTTGTGCAGAACCCTCTTGATAGCAACATAATTGTAAGATACGCAGTCCTGAGAAATGGACAGTGCTTGTTTCTTTCTGGTCTCTTTATGGCTTAAGTATTTTGATTACCTAAGGACTCCGATTCATTGCATCTTTCATTACTTACTATGCTCTCTTCCTTCCACCCACATCATTTTTACTTAGCATTTGTCTCATCCTTGGTGGAAACCTCTAGATGGGAGGAGAGTGAAATAGCTGATTTTATGGCCCTCTTTTTGCTTTGGCCAAGCATTGCATGATGTGGCTGATTTTATAATCAAATGCATTAATAAAATGCATTTCGAAAGCTAGGACAGGCCTCCTTCTGTTACTTGGTCTGATGGGTTTTCTAAGCCAGCCGGACCTGCCACATCTAGACCTTTACGTGTCCGACACTGGGGCCTTCTCGGACCAGCAGGTTAGCGACCGCTCAGATTCCGCACGCTGGGAATCGCAGGAGGTCTTGCGGAAGGCTGTCCCAAGGCCCCTGACTGCTCCCTCCAGAGGCTCGAGTTCAAGAAGCTCAGGGTGGCTTAACGTTACTCCTGTTTGGTCCCTGTTTCCTGACTGTCACCATCTGTGGGTGACCAGGCACGCTGCCCGTGTGGGGAGGCAGGTTTATATCAGCCCCGATGCGCACACAGGTCTCGCTCTCCGGGCAGCAAGCTGGGCAGCTCACCTCTTCTCCATCTCCAAATCCCACGCAACGTTTTGCAAACGCAGGCCTGAATCTCAGCGGACAGCCAGCCGTCCAGGGAAGGAGGGACAAGGGGAGGAAGCAACGCGTCTTCAGGTGCTTTCACCAGAGCCCACCCGTCCTGCCCCGCAGCTGTACCGCCGGCGGGAGCGGGGCAGCGGGCGGGGAGGAGGAGGAGGACGGTGCTGAAGCAGGAGGCTGGGAGCCAGGCGGCACAAACCAGCTGAGGGCTGCGGGAAGTCGGGGGAGCGTTTACCCGCTGGCTGACGACGCAGAGCTGGAAACCCGGAGAGGGCTGAGAGGAACCATGGAGAGCCACGACACCGGGGTTCTACTGACAGGGCACAGAGGGACGGTGAGGCCATCCTGCTCAGCCCGCAGAACGCCGTGGCGGGGAGCCGGGGCTCAGCGGGGCTGCACGAGAGCTGTTGGGCACGGGGCAAGGCGGGAGCGCTTCCCGGCTGCGGTGTGCGGGCCGCCCGGGAGCATGTGCCCCGCGGAGCGCAACGGAGAGCGTTTCGGGGTCATTTTGTAGTCTGAGAATCTGGTCTCTGGAGATGCGACTGCAAGGACGGCGGGGCGGTCTGGAGAACCGGCAGCGGTGGCAGGTCAGACAGGCGGGGCGAGCGGGATGGGCAGACGGCACGTGCTGGTGTCCGGGGTCAGCAGGCCCCAGCCCTCGGTTCCTCGGCAGGAGATTCCGGAGCGTGAGGAGCCCGGAAGCACATCTCTCCAAGGCCAGAGGTTCCCTTAGCACAGAAATACATTAACCACAAAACTGAGTATGCCTCGAGAACAGGTAAGCAGTTGGAAGTTAAATGATTTACTTATCTTAAATATTTACTTAGATCTCTTCCCCCACTTTTTAGAAAATCAGCGTACAGTAAAAAGAAAAAAAACCCCTTACTTATAGCAGTGATTAAAACAAAATTAACGCTTGGGAATTTTTTTGATATCACGTTCTTTATTTTCTCTCCAAGAAGATGTTACTTCCCTGTTCCTGCCATGACAACATGATTTATTTGATAACCCAAGTTGTTCCGCAGCCAATGTCTCTAGAACATCGGTGAAAACGCCGTAACGCCCGTTGCTTGGTTCTGTGGTTTCTTACCAGGCTTCTGCAGAGTCCCTGCACAAAGGGCTCCTCGGTGCGTTTGCCTCGGGTGCCACTCCTCACGAGGACTCGCTCTGGTGGTCCTGGAGTCGCCGCGGGCTGCCAACGCCATTAGAACTCCTGTGGAAGTCCCTCAGAGGGCTGGGAAGTCGGAGCCGCTGACGCCTTTGACGGTGGGCAGCGAGGGGAGAGGGAGGGAGCTCCGCTATTTCCTTTGTGACATGCCTGTCGTCGTCACCACGACGTCCAGTTAAACCCTTCTGGAGAGGGTAAATGTGCGCTGTGGGAAACGTTCTCTACTTCTGCAGCAAGATTTCTGGCACTTGCCTACCACCGGGAGACACGAGCGCGGGCTCTGCAGGCTCGAGGTCGGTCCGCTCTCTCCGACCGCGCATCGATGGCTGCTGGCAGCTCGCGCTCCCCCGTGAAACGCAAACATGAGGCAACGCTCGATTTCGGAGAATCCCTGCGATCCCGCGCAAACGGGGCAGGAGGGGCGGGCGGGGCGGGCAGCGGCCCTGCGGCCGTGACCCTCGGGCCAGGGCTGAGAAGCTGCGCGCTGCACGACAGCCCGCTGTCCCCCGCTCCCCGCACGGCCCCCCCGGCCGGGCCGCTCCGGGCAGCTCGGCCACGGCCGGTGCTGGGACGCTG
>Ga0065711_1041624_pt1 | contig 16004 bp, 7 predicted proteins | sample Hoacrofraction12_FD_59098 | JGI IMG/M metagenome (GOLD analysis project Ga0065711, IMG submission 59098) | Hoatzin crop microbial communities from Cojedes, Venezuela - Epithelial fraction 12 v2 (version 2) | ecosystem: Host-associated > Birds > Digestive system > Esophagus > Crop | place...
TTTTTTTTTTTTTTTTTTTTTTAAGTATACTACACTTGTGTTTTCAAATACTTTTCTTTCATTTCAGGAAACAAAAAATATTAAAAGTGATATTCCATTATTAAAGAAAACGCATTCAAGGCTGAAGCACTCATGACAAATTAAGAGTGCAGCAGTGACTTTCTAAAGACAGTAATTTTTTAATTTACGGTTTTCTGTAAGCTTAGTGTTTTGACATATGACTAGATGCTTTCTGAAACAAACACCAGATTTCTAAAGTAATGCATCTTGATGAAGAAACCAAATGTTCTCACTTACAAACTCTCTTATTGGAAGGACTGCCAAAGGCAAGGCTTTTCTTTTTGCACTATTAAAGTTAAGAAAACTGTCGTAAAAATTTTATTTAAATGATACAGTCTGCAACAAAAATGCAAAGCTATGGAAAATATGTACATTTCTTTCTTCTTGTACAACAAAACTCATCAGAAAGCTGACAACACACATTTTAGTTGCATCTCTAAACATAATTTAATTAAACTGTAACTCAAATGATTTTGAAATAAACTACAAAGAACTATCAAAATACAATTAATTACTAGTATATCACCCTCCAAAAGAGCTCAAAAATATAGTATTATTCTTTATCATCCTAAGGAAGCTATGTATTTTCATCACTTCTTTACCTGCTTTTATAAAAACAGCTGATAAAATTACCATTCTCTGATAATTTCACCTTTCTGCCCTCTCGACACTAATGAGATCTTGCCTTCTGAAGGACATTATCAGTGGGCTAACCTCAGCGATACACTGTTTTACAACATATTTTTAATTAAAACCAAACAATTATCTTCCATAAGTCCCTGAATTTTAAATATTACTTTTAGGTCGAATCAAATCAATTATGGCTATTATTTGGTTATTTCCTCACAGTCCCTGCCACTGCCTATACCGACATGTTGTTTCTCGGGGTACAGTCAGAGCACAGGCTGCTTGGACAGGGATTGCCTCTAGTTCAGAGGGCTGAATTCGGCTTATATCAATACTGAGGCTAAGATCCACGGCTGAAGTTCATCAGGGTCATCGCAACACAGTCAAGGAACATGCCAGAGTGACCCAAGTTACACATTTTAGCAAGGAAACAAGGCTAGGACAACCCCAAGCTATAGTGCTAAATACTGTATTACAATGCAAGTCTAGAGCTTTCACCTGAAAATGCTGAGGATCCCACTGGAATCTGCATTCATATCTGATTGCATTGACGGCATTTTAAAACAACAGCTTGTTCCATAAAGCTTTTATATAATTTCTCAAAACGCATTTCTACATTCACTTTCTGACAAAATTCATCATCAGTAGAACTTTACCTTTGGTGGTGACTGCTGTTGTTTGGTGGTATTCGCTGAATGCTGATGCCGAAGAGCTCGAGGGATAAACTCAGGAGCCAGTGGGTTCAACACATAAGTTTTCTTTAACTCCAAAGCTTCCAGCTGAGCTTTGATCTGTTCAAATGTGATACCGTGGAGACTTTCATTCTCATGACATAGGGCAATAAACCTTTCCCAAAATTTCCTATGGAACAATTTTTAGAAACAATAAAAAGGAGTAAGACTTGATGGCTGTTGTTAAAATTTAAATCTATTTTAACATAACTGTGTGACATTTTTATTTTTCCTGTATGCTCATTTTACCCATCAAGCCATCCATCCTGCAACCTGATCCATGCCTCTGAACCCCACAGCATAATGCAAAGCTCCCCAGTCATTTAAAAATGGGCATATGGGTTTGTCCATGCATATCAGATCACAGCACTGGGTGTACATCACATTTAATAGTACTGTCATGGACAGGTCTAACTTGGATTTTTTTCCTAGAAGACCTAACACAGCTAACACAATTCTTAAAACTCTGGAAAGAATGTGATTTATGGAATTTATTATAGCTCAAAGAGTCAGAGGGATTATATAGATTCTCAGTCCCCGAAGACGCCAAAAAGATTCTATGAATTTGGGCAGATCATTCAATTCCAATGTCACAAATAACAAAGTTGAGATATACCCTCAAAACTACTCTTGTGAAACACTTAATTCACATGAATATTAACGTCAGGAGTACCTAGAGGGCCTTGGAGATCCTCTGGTTGAAAACAAATAAAACCATAAATTTTACTGCATGTCAGATATTTCTATAACATATAGAAGAAATTTCAAGCCAGAAAGTCAACTGCCAGATGACACATAACTTTCTCTATGAAAATTCTGTATTCAACTTTTTGGAGGGTGGAGGGGTTATTTAAACCATGTAACAGAAGAACATTCCTACCTGTCTTCTGCCTTCTCATGACATGTCTTTCTATTGCTTATAAAAATGTCTTTACATTTTTAACATCCACAGCAGGATCTAAACAAAAATTTTAGACTTACTATAATTTTTTTTTTTAACCTTAAAGGAACTTTTTGGGTGAAGTTACTTAAGCTTAAAAGGTACTTAAATAAGACCTAAAAATGTCACTTTAAAAACAACTAATTGAGCTGTTATGCTGTTATCTTTAAAAAAAAAGAAAAATCAAGAGTAATAAAAGTTATTGAAAAAGAGGATTAAAAAGACAACGATCTTAAAGGTCTGCTTGAGTACAATCCATTCTAGTCCACCCTTCAGTAATAAGGTCTGGCCTATAAGCGAGCACTGTCCTTTCAGTGTGGTCTCCCCCTAACATGGAAAATGAGAGATCGCCACACACTAATTTTAACACTAGTGTCACATCTTGCTGAGTAGCTGCCCTTTGTGGAAAAAGAATAAACGTCTTTCTTGCAAGAATACTGAACTGTTACTGATGTATTTAAGAATTCAAAACAGTTTTCCCTAAAAGCCCATCTTCTGTTGTGATTTTATATAGGCAAGAAATGCTCTTTTAAAATTCAGGATACAAGATGGCCCTTTTTCTACATTTCACTGCAAGGCAAATATATCTCGCAAGATTTTAAGTGAGGATTAAAAACCAAATGAAATACTTCACCGAGATGCTTTAATGATGGAACTCCCTCTGATTAATCAATTCAGTCACCAAATTTGTGGTACTGCCAAGTACCACAAATCCACTGAGACCCATCCACTTTTGCTTAAAATGCCCCAAGCAGTCTCTCTACACACGGAACAGTTGTACCGGGGTGTAAGAAGAGCATAAAATACCACTGTCTCTGCCTTACAGTGTGCTCTGCAGTTTAAAGGGAGTGTCTGCCAAAACAGCCCTGTCTAGTTCAATTCTAACACACAGAAATCTAATGATTACCCTGGGCATACTTCACAAAGCTCTCTACAACTATCATTACAGAGTCTTGACTCATTTTGACAGGTATTAGAATATTTATAAAATTCAAGTACTCTCTAAACTTTTTTGAGGTCTGTTTTTCCTAATGAAATGTCACTTCTTTCAGACTTCTGTACTCCTGTTGTACTAAAAAAGAACCATCTTTCTAGCAGTAGGCCTCAGCCCCTCCAGCACTGTTTTCGAAGAGTGAATGTTCAATTATTCAGTGAAACAAGACAATGGTGTATTAAAGGGAAAACTTGAGATACATTTTAATAAAGCTCTAGTGCTCCTTGTTTCTTAATTATCTTTTTGTTTTATAATTTTGAACAGCTATACATATATAAACAGCTGCTGATCTTTGAAAGGCAAACTCAATCCCTAACTGCCAAGGCTGTATTTCACGTACCATGCTGATAGCCCATACTTTTGTTTTAGTAAGTTTTTGCATGCCCTATTTCAGATATTTTGAAGAAGGCAATCTATAGAAACTGCTGAGCCCCCACATTTGAAAATTGGGTGCCCTTTGGGTATCTAATTTAAGACCTCAACACTCAGGCTTTACATGAAAATTTAAGAGATTATCTTCCCCGCTGGGATTCAGAGAGAATAAAGCACATGGTCATTTCTCCAACAAAAGCTGCACTTAGACAGATGGTTAGATAGCCAGTAATGGTCCTAGCTGCCAGCTAGACTAACTAGGGATTAACTAACTCTCTGACTTTGGTAAGACAGCACATCCTGAACCCCCATGTAGGGAAGAGAAGAAAAATTTATCAGCTAAGAGTAATTTCTGAATAAGTGGTAAAAGAAATCTCAGTCAGCACAGCATGGCAACCTCTACAGCTAAGTCATGGATCTCTGCAGCACAAGGTGATGAACTAGAGACTGCACCACCAGACTGTAACAGACACTCATCACTTGTGGATCGAGCGCTCGGGAGGCACAGAGCTCTTTCTCATCAGTTAGTTACATAAACCGGATCACATCTAAAAAACCAAGCAAGTAATGGGAAAAGTGAATTGAAACCACAACCATTATTTCTCTTTTAATAAGTTATTAGCAGTTTAGAGCAGATCACTGTATTAATGTATGGATACTCTTGACATGTCCCCAGCAGATACTTGGTTGTATTCAGGCTATATTTCATAAATGCAGTAAACAAAGGTTTGGTTTCCATTTGGTTTTTTTCAGCTCTAATCTCTGAAAACCACATCCATTTTCAATACAGTAGAAGAATACTGCTCAGGAAAGTAGAATAAAACACAGATACAACAACTGACTAATACGTATTTTTAGCTGTATTATAATAATGTAGTCAGCGCAGTGTTTCCTCTCTTCGAGAAGTAAGCCTCAGGGTTTATCTCTGATCATCTCAACATTTCAGCTCTCCCATCGAAAAAGAAACCTTTGAAGAACAAGAACTTGGTATCCTTAACATCAGCGTTTACATCTCAGCATTTTCACACTGCTGCATTTAGGCCTATAAAAAGTAAATTCACTCAAATCTTAACGAGTTTTTTCCTAGTGTCATGAAGACACATAAAAACATGAGTAACTATTTTCAAGTCTTCTACCTTCATATGACTGCCACAATACTCAAGTTTAAAATAGTCTATTACATCAGAATTTTTAACTCCAAATTATATATTGCTTTTATTTATATATAAAATTGTAACAGGTATACAAAAAAACCCACTAGAAAATAAAATGAAGGATCTTCAATTGTTACTGTCAACTAAAAGTCAGAGCAATATAAACACATTATCAATGACCAGGTGGTAGATATCTCACACCTTTTCTCCGTAGGTTGTTATACATGGGGACACTGACTCTGGATACGAAGGCAAAACCAGAACAAAACAAACACAAAGAAACAATAACAAAAAAAAGCCAGACTTGTCCACCCATACAGGGTACTAAAATGCTCTGCCTCTCCTCTGCAGTGGTATTCTTCACCAACACTGAAGAAAAACGTCCCCTCTCTTTCCTGTCAGCAAGACTTACTAATGAGGGGACAGAGTAGCCCTTGCACAACCCCGTGCTTCCAGCTCCGGGCCAGACTCGGCAGATGGCATGGCAGGAATCACGCAGCGTAGACTGACACCGCTCAGTCCACGCAGGGCCACAACTGCCTGCTCTGCCGGAGGGGTGAGCTTCCGCAGCACACTTTGGACAAGCTGCAATCATGCCTGCAGACTCAAGCCTCTGCAAGAGTTGGGAACACAGCTAATGCTTTACCAGCTTTATGGTTATTTCTATGGATAGAAAGGTGAAGCATTTCGATTCCATTATATAATTATTTTAAGGGCTTAAATATATTGTGTCTTATCTGGCATCTAAAAGAACATCCATCATTTTACTAAATCCATCAGTCACAGACAAACAGGTTTTCTAGCATCCTTAGCCCTGATTAACTAAGGAACATATATAGAGTACCTGCATCTTCCAATGGAACATAAAGCAATAGGATCTCCCACCACAGCTACCAAGGATTGTGCTCTTGTAATGGCAGTGTTGAGAAGTTTGTAATTAGACAGAAAACCATAATCCAAGTCTTCTGTTGAATCCTCCAGTAACTGCTCTTTCCTTTTAATTGGTGTTTGCTTATGTTTGCACGTATGCCGTGTTCGTACTGTGCTGAGAAACAAAACTCTAAACTGTTTTCCTAAAATGAAACAAAAAACAATTGTCTGAGATAATTGTAGCTACTACTGCTAGTAACACAATCAGACCACTGCACTTCTCAGTCAGATTTCACACTTAGATATTCTGAAGAACTGATAGCTACCCTTCATATGAAGGGCTTTATGCAAGAATAATAAGACTTAAAAATTTTAAAAGATGCACTATAAATAGCATATTCTATTACAAGAATATTTCCTCTTTAAAAAACTTATTTTTCATCCTTATATTATTCATTCCAGAACTTTCTGAAATGCTGATTATCTTTACAGTGTTGCCAATCAGCAAAATAACAAATCTTGGGGTTTTTTTATGGCTACCTTAACCAAAAAAAAAACCAAAAAAAACCCAAAAACGAAGTTCTGGACATTCTTGTTTCATATTTAAAAATTTCTCAAATATATGAATATCTAATATGGAAAAACAGAACACATCACTCACCGTCACAGTTACTTTATTATCTTCCTTTGCTTATTACTGACTAAAAGTGCAACCTAGCAACAGGCTATGCCTACACAATTCTTGTTATCAATGTGATCCCAAGAACAAGTATCTTAATTTGTGGACCCCTTTTTACAGTCTCTTTTACAGGTGCAAAAAACAGTAAAACATTTTGAGACTAAAGCCTTGTTACCTTTTTATTTGGAACTCTGTTTTTCCCCTTACAATAAAAATCTATCATTTTTCACATTTTTCACTCAATTAATTTATTTTTTAAGCAAGCTTGAACTTAAATTTGAAAAAAAGATAAATCTCACATCCATGAGTTCACTGCTTTGGTATTCGACGTTGAAATAACATCTAATCAGCACACTTGCAAGTTTCGTTTTGATACATCAGTTTTTATGGGCTATATCACAGGTCTCGCTTTGTTCTGATCATTTTGAGATTATTTTAGTAAGTCTTACTTAACGTCACCAGTCACATTTTTCACATCCTTAGCATAATTTTGAGACATGTAATTATTACTTACCCTGAACATTTAGCACTCTCTCTACACTGACATCAGACAGTCTTTTTTTCCGAAGTTCAGCCCGAATTCTAAACACCTGATCAGCATAAGGTGTTACGACACCTATACTGCCATCATCCAATTTGCCCCAGGCAACAGGCCATTTTCTTCTTAATTCTTCAACACGCTCTACTACTTCAAACACCTTAAAAGAAAGTCAGAATTCTTAAAAATATGCTCCACTGAAGATCATTCTTTGATATGGAAAGAGAATTTGAATTTTAAAGCTCTAAAACATTTACATATCACAGTATTACACAGCCTTACTGAACCAGCCTTAATACTATTGTATTATAGAGTGATACTCTAAAATATCATGTATTAAAACAATGTATTTACTATATAGTACCTTTTTTATCTTGAAATAGAAGTTTGCCCACAAAAATGTCACCTTTAAAGTACAAGCTGGGAAATTCTATTAATAACCTTAATTTTCATGCTTCTGTTCTTACAAAAATGTCAAGTGCAGTAGGACCTTTCTTAGCACAATTTAATTTCTGTAAGTAAATATACTGCCCAAATAGGGATTATTTTATTTTTATTCTGGATTTTATGTATGTGATATTAGCATTTGATAACTCTAGAAAGAGAGTATGTATAACAGAGCCCTGTCCAAAGGATACCATCAGGAGTTGCCAGATTATTCATCCACTGCTAGTTCATCACTATGAAATACTATTAAGTGTGCTACCTGAGAAGCCTAATGAGTAGTAAAAACTGAAAACCTCCTCCCGTGAGGAGACGGGCTGAGGGCAACCCGCTGCCAGAAAGCGCCAGGCATAGCGGCTCCTGTTCCAACACACTGGACAGACAGAGCGCACTCTAGAAGGCATTTCCGAATAACTTTATGGAAAGTTTGGGGGTTATTCGGGCTTTTTTTTTTTTTTTAACATTTACGTTCAATAGGTTATTTCATAAATGTCAACATGTCATTCAATAAATATTTATCCAGCTATTTAAACCATGGTAATTGAGGAATGCAGTTTTCCTACAGCATCACCAATGCTAGCTCAGCCTCCTAATGGAACCTAGACAGACAGTCTTTCCTACAAGGACCTCAAGTATTCTTAACTTACTTCTCTATTCATCCAGTTATCGTTGGCTGTGGGAAAGGGGCGTTAAAAATAAATTTAATGCTCTTCGCTTTATGTTATCTCTTCTTCAGATGAGTAAGTGGCAATTTTAGGAACCTTCACAGACATTTCAGGAGCAAGAAAACTGATATAAATCACAATGTGTATGTACAATAGTATAAAGCATAGTAGTTCCTAACTGCTAAAAATCTGTTGTTTCATGCTAATTTTTTTGCTATCTAAAATCTGATTATATGACACACACTCTCATTTAAGTATGTGTATTTTTTTTTTTTAATGAATCTAAACTGGGACAGGTTATAGAAAAACTCAGGAAATTGGAAAAAAATCAGGAGGAAATCAAGCAAAAAAAAATCTGTTGATCCTTAAAAAGTCACAAATAGTTTATTTTTGATATTTCAGATCTTTAGAGGGCAGTGAAAATACATGCCTGTTTTTGAGCAAGTCCTGAATACAACTTTTCGCAACAGAAACTCCTGTATTTAAAAGCTAGTTCTACTGACAAAGGATATTAGAATTAACTTTGTTATCTGTAAAAGCTGTAGGACAAATACAATGATCCTCTGCAGGTCTTTTGTCAAGCTTTTCTGAAAGTATACAGCTTCTGGATATGTAGTTACAAATAACATCATCTAGGGAACTTACAGAATTAAGACCAAAAAGGGAAAGCATATTTTCCTGATTAATACTTAACATAGGCACCAATGAACCACAAGATGCCCCAATGCAAACATCCATTAAGGGTCAAACAGAAGAAAAATCTCCCTCATCATCTTAATGTCAGTTTTTCATGTTGGTGTTTCAGCAGCTGTTGTCCTTCATTTCTGCCTGTAGCTATTAATGACTCACAATTTTCAGACAGTTACTTGGCCACTGAAGATATTTTTAGGTTTTTTACAACTTTTTTTTAAAAGGCAAAGCAATTCAAGTAGATTAATGAAAGTAATCAGGTGCCTTCAGTTTTTTCAGTGATGTGTCCAGAAGTCACTGGAGCTTCTTATTTAAGTCGATATTTTAATACATCAAAGAATACATAACAAGTGCAGCACAACAACAACAAAAAGCTTAAAAAATTGTGCATCAAATGAACTGCACCATGATCAACAATGGGAAACAGAGACAGCTCTGCAGTACTTCACAACAAACACTGCTGCTAAACTACAAGCTGACTTCAGTTAAAATTCCTCATCAGTTTCAGAATATTTGTGCTATTGCTTTGTTTTTCTTAAATTTCAAGGACATTTCTTAAGACATCTTTCTGGTGGGGAAAAAAGGAGATGGGTCAACCCTCCCCTAACTTCAGGTGACTGGAAGAAAGCATCTTCCACTACGAAAAGTATTACTAAGTTGAGGGGAGGGTGAGAGGGGATGGTGGTGTGTGTGTTTGGTTTCTGTCTGAGTTTGTGGGTTTTGTTTGTATTTTTTTAACTCAAGGGAAGGAATGGGAATGAAAGTATTTTGTCAAGAATACAAATAAATCTATGTGAAACAAGTACACTGAATAAGTGAGAATAAGCTCTCACTCAAAAAAACCTCATCTGCACATGATAGTTAAGACACCGATCCTAAATGTTAAAGCAAATATGAAATGTTACTCCAGAGTACTCTTATCTGAGTGGGAACATTTCTACAACAGAAAAAGAAATCTAAGTTTTACTTCAAATTGCAGTTACTCTCAGTTGCTAAGATACATCCATCAGAATGTCACAAAAATTATCAGGAAAGACATTCTGAAGAATGAGCCTGAAAGAACTATATGCAGCTTGCAATTTGCAAAGAAAAAAAGAAGATAAATTAGTGGAAATGTTTACTACAATTGCAATGTTCATTACTTCTTGTTTAGCAAACTCCATGTTCCCCTCTCCTAGTAGAGGATAATTTGTGTCTTCCACGTACATTGAGCATAAACCCATAAATTTGGGGGGAGGGGAGCTTTAAGAAAACAATCAAGAATAAAGCCAAAGAAGAGTTACCTCTGCATTATTGTAAAAAGCTGTACTATTTTTTTCTTGTACATCTTCTCCACGTGCTGTGAAGAAAGTCAAAGGGTAGAAATCTTTATGTGCTGGCTGCTTTCCACTTGCCATCAATTTGCCTTCATAGAAAAGTTCAGACGTGTAACTGTAACAAGACAAAATAGAATAAAATGTGGAGCCTACCACTGATAAAATATCCAAATCTACTGATAAAATACGCAATCACAAAATATATCATAAGGAAAACAGAACCACTGATTAGTATTTGGGATCTTCAAATGATTTCTCTGAACTGATATTTCCATACTACAGATGGAGCAGAAGGCACTAAAAATATGCTTTTCCAACACTTTTTCTACAAAGGCAATATTTTCTTCTGATCTAAAGCTTGACAGAGTCACTAACATTCTCATGTTTCACTCAGAAGCGTTGGTGGCTTGAAACTGGGCAAAAGGAACACTTGCTGTCTGGGACTGTTCTTCCCTGGGCTTGCTGGACAATGAGCCTGCTTGTATCAGTTAGGAGTCGTTGACCTTGGAAGATAAATTTACTAAAGATTTCAAGTGTATGGAGCACAACGCAGGCCAAGCGTTCAGCTTCCAAGCAAGCTTTTCCTCCGTGACTTCTACTCCAGACCCATCTACATTGCTAGTCATCAGAAACACAACCAGAACACACCTCCTCTGCTGGCAGCAGGCATTACAGAAGCTGGCTGACTGAAAAAAGAAATGAGGCAAGAACTACTTTCATGGTGAAAAGCAGGAGGTAAGAAGGCATAAAGACAAAAAAGACAGCAAAGAAACTGTAGATTACTATCAGTAGTAGTGTAAGTACTGTATACTCTTGCATGCACAGTAGAGCTAAACTCATGTATTGGCTTTCATTAATCAGTGAATTCTGACATAATCTAACTTTTGAATGCTCACCCTCCAACCTTACTGTTCTTTGGCTATAGCTCTGTGGATGCAGTAACATGAGCGCAGCCTGACATGCAGATAACAAAAGCAGGAGACTGCAGTCAGTGGGCCCACCAAGTTCTTCCAGGCTTCCAACTATTGTAGCCAAAGATGTAAATAACTGGTCACGGGAAAGCTAAAGCAACTACTCTGCTACCAAATCATCACCAAACAATTGCAGCCCACTACTGGCCAGAACTGGCTTACACTGGACAATCCTGAAGAACACACAACTCTTCTGTAGATGGAGTCACAGCAGCCCACTGCTGCCAATGAGCAAAACCAACAATTCCTTCTGCAAATTAATTCTTAGTAATGAGTTCTCATTAAACAATAAAACACCCTTTCTACAAGGACTGTTCTTTCCAATTACAGCTCCACAGTCAGGCTGAACTAATGGCTTGCTCTTTCCTTAATTTCTCTTGGTCTCTTCAGTTAGGTAGGTGTGATTAATGAGCCCACCATGAACCATCTTCCTACACTCACTTCTGTCTTAAGTGCCATGATCCCATTTGTCAGGTGAAATTCCATGACAATCTCCTAAACGAACTGCCACCAGAGTATTTAGCAGGTTTCACTTCCCACAGCAATACTTTCCAGTGGAATCAGGCACGCTGGCCTTCCACTGGACAGCCGACTAGCCCCAGCGGCATTTCTGCACTCCTTACCTCAGTGTCCAGCACAGCGGATCTTTCCAGGAGCTCACTGTCTGAACTCCAACTGCTGAAGTGAATCTTCACGATCTTTCTGAGGCAAGTTGCAGGAAAGCAATCTCTAACTAAAAGCTGAAACGATCTCTTTCTTTTCAGATTCTCTCTCATTTCAAACTTACAATTTCAAGAAATGTGTAAGAAATTTAGCAACACTCAGTCTATAATTACAGAGTCCACAAAATGACGACAGATCAAGCTGTGTAACAAAATATGTTACATTCTCACTTTTGATTTCCCAGAGCACTTAAATATTTCTGCTTTTCCTTTGAACATAGTGACAACCTAATTAGTATGACTGGATACCATCATAACATTCCTCAGTACATATTTGAGCCAGGATTTAAACTTCAGCATTTTTCCCCATGATTGCACTTATTCTTTCTAGCACAGCTCATGGATGAGCTCATTATACTAGCAGCCATTAGTTTATCATAGTGGAAAAATGCAAACCCACTGATTAATGTGTCTTGAAAGAAGTAATAAAAGAAGTCATCGGGAAGGAAACATGCCCAAAATTTGACCTATCTTTTTCCTGTTCATAGCTGTATATCCATACGTTCCTTACATTGTTCACAGCTTACCATTCCAAGCTAACCGACCCCAGTAATTCTAAAATTCTGAAACAAAGAAACACAGACCCTGCATAATATACTGCGTAACAGTTAAAAAGGGACAGTTAGCTCTTCTTTCACTTACTGTGCAAGTCTGGCAGCCAAAGCATCCCCACCCGAAGGAGGGTTCTGTAACATAACTGCCTAACTGAGACCCCATTGCCTGTTCCAGGACACCAAGTTTCAACTTCGTAACAAACAATTACTCCACGAATTAACTTTGAAACAACTCAAGAAACACACAATGCTTCTCTCTCCATCCAGTTGTGCTTGGCTCAGACTTTACTTGTTCACTTACATCGATGAAACAAAAGCATGATACAGTGAAAAAGTTCACACCTACTTGATGATAGCTTCATGGGAGCGATAGTTCTCACACAGCAGGATCCTGCATGGAAATTCTGCAGGGTAGTGCTCATAGAGCCGATCGAGCAATGAAACATGAAGGTTTCTTTCCCTGGCAAATTCACTGTAGACAAAAGGACTGAGCTGTAATAGACACACACATACAAAGAAAGTGTAACTAAATATGTAGACTTGGAATTTCATGCTCCCAACATATGTATTTTGCATCAAAACAAAAATGAAATCTTACTTTTACTGTACATTTATAGTTGGAAGACATATACCATGGCTACTCCACAGAAATGCCCATTCCTACTGCAAAAGTGACAGAAGACCAGCGTGCTCTTAAAGGAACAATAAAACATTCAGCAACTATGTAAAGAGGAGAGAAGAACCCTTATATCTAAGTTTTTTCTTTACAGCTTGCACAGATGAATAAGTCACAGGAGAGAGCTGGGGGGAGACGACCCACACCCAAAACTGTCTTTTGAATGACATTACACAATTGCTCTGACACGCACTTGACCGTTCAGTTACTACCACAGAAAGTACAGATGAGGAAGTGTAATAACTTGTAACACAATTTTTGAAAGTTAAATAGAAAGTTGTTGGAAGAACTAAACCCCAAGAGGCCTAGTTACTATTATACTAAACTACTACTCTGTTTGTTTAACAATAAAAACATAATCTATTACAGCAAAAAAAACAGAACAAAAGATGACAAAAACAGATTTTTAAAATAAAGTTTCAACATGTGGAAATTACGCCAATCTATTTTGTCATTCTGAATACGTATGTTTCGGATTCTGAGTTTGAGTTTCACTTCAGATAAATATTAGTTTTAGAAATGTAAATACTGAATACCTCATAGAGTAGCTTCTGTAAGAAACTGAGCTATAAACCAGCTCTTTACACACGTAGCCCGATACGCACAGGCCAAGTCAAGACTCTAGCCACCCAGCTGGGCTGATGCGACATAGCCTGAAGTGGTAAGAATTCCAGTCTCTTAAAAAGCGCTTCTGAGATCTGTATTTAAAAAGCACTATCCCAGTCCCTGGAATTGCCAGGATCATGACTTTAAATGATCTAGTAGTATTAAATCATAGGTGGCAACACTACTCTAAGTTTATTACTATACCAAAGTAAACGCCCACTCTATTGCTACTGCAAAATGTCAAGAGAATTAAAGGCAAATCTACAAAAACAGATACAAAACCAGATAAATCTTTAAGCCAAGCAATTCCTACACACATCGCAGTAACATCAAGGCACTGGTCAGTTTCTGTTTCCTGTTTCTTACTTGTTCAAACCCTTACCAGACCATGATGCTTCTAATAAAAAAAAAAAAAGTTGTCTAAATCTTAATACACATTCTCCATATTCTTCAATTCTTTCAGAAACCAACAGGGAATACCAGTAATAAAAAGTAGGAGAAAATCCTACCCTGACTGTAATAATAATCAGCCCCATATCTTATGCACGTAACATCCTTTGAATTTTCCTTGGCTTCCCCATCTACGACAGGTAAAATTTGTGCATCTCCCTCTTCAAAAATAAATTTTACTTGCATATTGATTGGTGGCTGAGCAGGCCCAAGCCTGTTCTATGATAGATTTCCTATGTAACCTTGGACAACTCGCATGCTTTGTGCCTCAATTCCCTTACCGTAAAATCAAGACAACAGCACATTCGCACTTAGCAGAAATACTATGAGTCTATGTTAGAGCTTATGAGGTATTCACGTACCACAGAAATTTGGAGCAGATAAATACCTTCAATATATAAATAGAAATATTATATGTACGGACTTCACATTCAAAAATTCTGTAGCTCTTACCTGCATATGGTCTCCAGCCAAGACAATTCTTGTGTTTTTATTAGCTAATGCTAGAGGCATAATAGTTTCGCACTCCATAGCTTGCGCAGCTTCATCTAACAGAATGTGTGTAAAAAAACCTGTAAAACAGACGTCAGAAAATAAATGAAACTTGAAATACAACAAAATAAAGTGTGATAACAATACAAGAAATTGTACTGAAAATTCTGAATTCTGATAGTAACCAAAATCAGAAAAAAAAATCAGTATGGCTTATACAAATTAATTTCTAGCAACTACTAGAAACCACACAAACAATTTTCAAACCCATCAAATGACCATCAGTGGTCAACGGATTGCCAGGGACATTAGCAGAAGCCCACAGACCTGCGTCTTACTTCCGATATACGTGAAATTAGACAAGTCGTTTATCCAAGCTCTCCTTACACCAAGAGGAAATGTCTCTTGGCAGACCTCCCTCAGTAGGCTTCTCAAATTTGAAAATCTTTTCATCACTGCTTGAAGAGCTTTGGAAAATGACAGTGAAAAGGAATTCCTCATGTACTTCAGTCCTATTAACTATTTTAGATACTACATTTCCCATTAAAATTGCACACATACCTGAGCACTTTGCTGGTTATGGGCTTTAAGGAATGTCGGGGGGAAAAAAGGAACAGAAGTTGAAGGAAAATTTAAATTCAATCTTATGATAATATTGGACCAAAAAGTTCGCTGGGGAGGGGAATTATGCACGGGATAACATGCACTTGAAAAAGCCTGGACAACAGTAGACTTATATTTTATGAATTGCAAATTCAGGGTAGGTGTAGAAGAGAAGTGTTTTTATACAGTGATATATATATCAGGGTTTAAAACAAAGTATTAGAGGACTTAGTGTACCATCCAATTAAGATTATATACACAAAAATGTAGGAAATCTCTTTGGAAAACATGAATTTCATACAACTGCACACACATTACTATGGCAGGACTGTACACAGCTCATTGCCAAACAAAGCACTTACTTCCATCTAAAGACTTGAAAATATTTACCATAAATTCCATATTAGTTTTCTCTATTCCAACAAATGCCTACATGTAGCCATAAAAAAAATCATCCTTAAGAACAAATGTGAAGAAATTCCACATTGTCCAAAAAGCAGATTGATTTCATGCGGAGATCAAGAAAACAATAAACCCTAAGCAGCCCCTGCCTCCCAAAAAATCAGTCTAATATATTCCAGTTTAGATAACAACCCAGAAGTATCATGTTAACATAGCATGCGTTTGTATGTGTGGGAGCTGTTTGCAAAGCTAAACAATGCACAAAAGAAGAAAAAAAAGCTCTCTGGGTATATTTATGCTTGCATGCTCCACTGAGTAACAACCTTAATGAGCATAATATTCAAAGTCAGCATCTCAAACAGAATTTTCCCTCTTGGATCTGAGACACACCAGATCATAGATGGTAGTGCTTTTTTTTTTTTTTTTTTTTTTAAAAAAAAAAAAAAAA
>Ga0065711_1041626_pt1 | contig 16003 bp, 11 predicted proteins | sample Hoacrofraction12_FD_59098 | JGI IMG/M metagenome (GOLD analysis project Ga0065711, IMG submission 59098) | Hoatzin crop microbial communities from Cojedes, Venezuela - Epithelial fraction 12 v2 (version 2) | ecosystem: Host-associated > Birds > Digestive system > Esophagus > Crop | place...
TATAACTGAGCCTTGAGTCAACATTCAATAAGCAGCTACAAGGAGAAAGTCATAAAGCAGGCATAAAAAGGACATGCCTTTTCTGTAATGGATTAGAGAACTGTTTAAACAGTCTCTTCAGGAGTCAGATATTCCACACTCAATTTCTCCTCACGTTTCACAGACTGATATAAATGTTACTAATTCCAGTTGCAGCGGGGGACCCAAGCTTTTCCTTTAGCTGTGCTTGCAAAAAGTTTCAAGGCACAGAATAGAAACCCTGAACAGATACACATATTGGAAGAATGTCACCTTCCTCACTACTAGCTAATGAATTTAAGAAAATGATGGGCTAGAGATTTCTGTACCAACTTTTCCCCCTAATTCTTTCAGATAATGTTGATTCCTAGGTTCTGAACAACATGCGTTACCAGTCTTGCAAAGCCAAGAGGACTTCTACGAAGTGTGCATGAGGTACTTGTCAAAATAGTAAGTACCATTCCCTTCCTTCAGACTTGGCTTTCCATAGCTTCATACATAACACCATCCACGACTTCAAGAAAGAACTTAGAACACAAACTCTCTTGGAAGGACAGAAAAGTATGTGTTTTTCTATCCAATTGCCAGGACACTTTCTATCACCAGTATTAAATTTGGTATTGCAATGTACGCTTTCTTAAAAATCAAATGTCCCTTCCTGGCCTTTGCAATGTAGAGGAGTTAATGAAATTACATTTCTTTCCCAGAGAAAACATGCATTTGCCTAAGCTTGCAGTTTACTAGGAAGTAAGATGTAATTGCAGGTTTCTGTCTGTAAACTCTCAGTTAACCTTTGAAGAAAAGCACATAATTGTTTCAATGATAAATCTGGAATATCAAACCTATGCAGTTATCTATTTGATAGATTATTTCTACATCCTGTGCTCTTTAGCAATAGAATCCTACTTGGTAGGACAACATTCATGCATAAAAACTGTGAATTACTAAAACACTGCATGCATTTTTGACTCAATCTACCAAAAGAAATGTTTCAAACACAACGTGCATGTACTGGAAAATGACACACCTAAGGCGTATTGACTTTAAGATAGACAACTGTGTACGTAATCACAAGTCTTCTGACTTATTTCATATACCTCTCCTTGAGGAAAGCACACTTCCCATGTATGCCCCACCTTCAGAGAGCGGATCTAGGTAGAGTTTTTTTTAAAAAAATAAAAAAAAAAGTCTGTCATCTTTGTATTTCCTTTACACATCATTCCAGTAAACTTAGTATGAAAACCTCATCGTAATTACCAGAGCACCGCTATCAGTGGAAAAGCAAGAAGAAATAATGCTCCTCGTGATTAGAATCTACTAGCCGAAGTCTTCTGAAATCTACGTTAACAGCATATGCATGTCAGTGTGAACTTGCATGCTAACACACAGAAAAGCCATCCTCATGTTACTAGAGTTTTCAAGACTTGTTGCCTATATACACAACCTACTGCAAGCTCCGCATTCAGAGCCTTTCCCCTACTAATACTCTCTGCCATGCATTTGACCTGTCTTTCCCAGCCAAGGAAAGACAGTTTGGACCCATCGTTCCATACCAAGGACTGAAAAAATAAAAAGCTTAAAAAAAATTAAAAAGGCTTATTTATGCTTCCTGCTCTTCAAAGCTCTGATCCTTTGACTGAGAGAATCTCAGAATGGCTGGCACTGCAAGAGAGGGAGAGGAAGATGCAGAACATACACTTAGATGGTAATTACCACAATACGGTAATCCTGAAGAAGTCCCTGCCCTAGAAATCCTTCTTGTTCCCCCCAGCAGCTGTCTGCACGTACGTTCCACTGGAGGGCCTTTAAAAGGCAAAGCTCCACTGGAAGAGGTGTGGGTTCAGGGTACTCTGATGGATGCCTGTCTTTCTAAATGCATCTTCTGAAGCAGCAGAGCAGCTGGTGAGGGAGTTTCTGGCGTTGCAGTCACCTGGCAGGGCTTTGGGAGGCATATTCCCAGAGGAGACCCCCATTGATACCTAAACAATGCAAGGACCCACCCCAGTGATTTCACGGCACATCTTGATGTAACCCTGTATTAGCAGAGGTCATTCACGTTTTTGTTCTTTCGGCTCTGTCTGCAAGTAGCCATAAGCATTTTACTTGCACAGGACTACACTCTTTTGATTACTGCCACAGCTTATGTATTCAGCTGTGGCCTTGAGAATTGTGATTTTTGGGAAGAACAGCTACAGGTATATTGTCCACCTAAGCTAAAATCGTATGGTATCTTGGAGAAAAAGTAGAGAATAAATCTACAAGACAACCTAGTCTGAGTACACTGTAAGAAAAGAAGAAACAGTTTTAAGTAAATCTCAGGCTTTCTCCATTTTTTTTATTGGGGCAACAGCTATCAACAAGACTGTCCTTTTGTGTTTCAGCATAGCCGCAAGTGAGCTGACACGGGTTTAAATAGCACGGCATCTTCTCTCCCCTTGTGAAAGAAGATCCAGGAAGGTCAGCAGAATGCTGCTTTGTACAGAGGCGCGTACTGGAGACCTGAGCACTCAGTCAGGCTGGGGTCAGTAATATTAGCTTTGTAAAGGCCTGTCTTGTCTTGCACAGCACTCGCAGCATTAGGGACTTAGCCAGGGAGTCATACGAGATTATCTTCACCTGTGGAAACCTGCAGGGAGAGCTCAGGCCAACACCTCCCTTAGGGTAAGCGTCTGATATTCAGATGTCTAATACAAAAGGAAGAAAAAGGATGACTTAAAGAGGCAGTTTCCCCAGTCCTGGAAAGTATGTTAGTAGGGATCTGCCAGTCATGACCTGGGAACAAGCATTTGCCAGTGCTGGGTATGCTTCACACCACAAGAACAGCTGGCAGCAAATGCACAAGACAGAGATCAACAACAGCGACGATTTCTTAATTTCTCTGCCAACACACAACGCTCCTCAGCCATTATAACCAGAATGTAGCATCCTGCAACACAGTGTCCTGCAACGTGGTGTAAAGATAGCTGCCAAGCTCTGTGAGCTACCTTCAGTTTCAGCACGCTGAGAGGTAATTTAATAACTTACTTTCTTCAAGGCACCATTGTACTAAGAAGAACTTCTCTCCTGTCATCATGGCAGGGATGCACCTGTCACCTAGAGTACCATTCAGCTTTTTGGTCTTCAGAATACTGAAGTGTCACGTAAGTGATGCCTGGTAGAAGAGAGCATGTTCCCATACCTGAAATCAGCACGGCCTACATTTGAGCACAGGCAAGGTCTCAATTTGTCATGACAAACAGTATTAAAAAGAATAAAATTTCTAGATTATAGTGAAGTGACAAATTAAGTCCCACCTGACTGAACAGTCACACAGTATAGATCAAAAGACTTGCTTTTTTTTTTAGTACAGTCACAAAATAAAGATGGTAAGCAGGTGAAAACATGAAGAAGTTGAAGGACAATAAAAAGCCTGAAAGCAAACAATGTCTTTTGAAAGGATCTACAAGGAAAAGGAAAGTCTTGACTGTAGTCCCTCATCACCCATTATACACCCAGCCCAGAGCAGGTGAATAATGGATGCTCCTAACACCAATAGCACAAAAACATCTCCAAACTCCAGGATTTTACAGTGAGAGCAAGCACACTTTAAATAACTCAGTGCCCAAAAGACAACCCATTATTTTGAACTCATAACAAAATCTGGAGGACAGCACATACCGGAGGTGGTTACACAACCGCTTTTCTCACCACAGCTGCGCTACCAAGAGCAAAGCAGCATGTTGTACCTCAAGTTCTCTACGGGATGGTAATTGAACATAGGCCACAGTATCTTATGTTCGTAAGTTTAATGTAACACTCTGCAATTGCCATTTTGAGACTGGCAAAAACTTTATTTGCCAAATTAAAACAATTTTTTTTTTGTTTCACACCTACATTTCTCTCAAGTGAGTACAGAATGACCTGTGGACAGCAATGGTAGCAGTGTTTTTATAATGCGGTCACATTTTCTTTAATAAGCAATAATATTACTTAGTCTAATGAAATAATTTCTGCACCTGTAGGCTAAAACAGTAACATTATTTGTCATACAACACTGCAAAATTAGTGCTACACCAAGCTTCACATTGTTCTCTTTATTACACTTGCCTTATTATTAAAGAAGCAACAAAAAGAAATGTTGCAAAACAGCTCCTCTGACAGTCAGCATTCTTCTTCTGTCTTTGATGCATTTCCCCACCACAGTTGTCACAGCAACGACACATACAGAAGCAAAGTCCCACAAGAGGCAGTAACAAAATAAATAGCAATCCCAAGGCTGCGGAGAGTATAAAACCAATTTCATAGTAGATGGCCTGTAATTCAGACAAAAATAGTGGTAACAGCAGATATCACACAGTAACTGCAAGCAAAATAGAGCAAATAATTAAAAATCAAACTACAGACTAAACCATCTACTAAGTTACCAAAGTTATGGACTTGGTGCATTTTGTCAATAATTGACAACTTTTCTAACAAAAAGATACATACCATGTAGATATTGATAGCTAATAATTATTTAGCTAGAATATTAGCTAGGTAAATTACAGGAGTGACTACTAAGAGAGAAATATGCTCACAAGAAACAAATGTGCATCAATGCAATTGAAATAGGTTAAAAATTTTATTTCCTGGACCACAAATTTACTGTTTCTCACATCTGTCTCCAAAAAGGCTCCACAAATGTCAGCAAGGCTGCCTAAATCAACACTTCATTTGGGAAGCGGGAGGGAGGCTCGGCTTGTTCTCCTTTTTAATCAGTTCTGAGTAGAAAGATTCGTATGAACTGCAAAGGGAAGTACTGCACTGGATGAGCGATTCCAATGGCAGAGGTTTCTCCAGATGGCTGGAGTTAAAACTGCTTAGGGACTGGAAAACATGAAGGAGGGGATTTTAAGCTTTCTCAGGTAAAGACATTTATTCTGCTGCCAGACAACAAAGCACTAGCAACTAAATGGACGCTTCCAAAAGCTGGAAGGAGTGAGAAGGAACGATGAGATGCAATACCCTAACAAGCTTTTACACTGGAAGCAGTGCAAGCATCCCAGGGTCAAGCAGCTGGGCCCAGCCCTGCGCAAGGCGACGTGGGCTCCCAGGGGACAAGCTGCAAGCTGGCCGTGCTGCTTCCCTCTGCTGCAAACGCAAGCCAACCCATCCCAGGTGTCTGCGCCCACAGCTACACAGCACAGTGTGGGTATGGCCCAGGGGTCCTTCTTCCCTTATAAATCTCTGTTCTCGTTTCCTTTTCCTATTTCAGGAGAACTGATCGTCACACTAAGACTTTGAGTCCTCTTCCATTTTACAAATCCACCAGCACAATGGCAACTTGGCAATAAAAGGATCAAATCCAGGCTGCGTACTGTCCTGCAAAATAAGTTACAATTTCTCACAAGCTATCAATTATGCTCCAGTTCCAGCTTTGCTGATGCCCTTCATCATAATCCCTAATTACCAGCTGATCCAAATACAGCAACCATCACAATTAGCAGAGTTGCAAATTTCTGACCTAATTACCAATTCTAGGATGAAACCTATTTTTTTTATTATTATTATTAACTGCTGGTTAAAAGCTATTATCCCTTCTGAAGAAAACAAACTAGATGCTTGGAAGAAGAATTTGGCTAAATTTTGCAAAAGAATTACTGTTTGTTTTCTAGTTAGCTGTACACTTCAGAAATTATTTGACAACATAAATTATTTTAAAATAAATCACTATTTAAAATAACATTAAAAATCGCTATGGAAGTTTTAATAGAAGTAGTGCATACAGACACGGTTAGTTTCTTTTCAAAGCTGTACATCTACCATAAGACATTACCTGAAGAGTCAGGACAACATTTTCTGGCTGTGGAAGTCAAAACAAATGGAGAATGTGTATAATACACAGGCAGCATGCACAAAAACAGATCACGTGAATAATGAACAATTAAGCATGAGCAAAACAATTAACAACACAGAAACAACAACAAAAAGCCACTAAAGTAAAATAATACACAGAAGCATCATTAAATAATCATGAAAAAATATTTGCAATAAAATACATAGCAGATAGTTTCTGGTTTCCTTGATAAGTCAAAGGAATCTAGGATTTGTCCAACAAACATATCCATCTTAAAACAACAACAGATGAGTTATTTCCGCACTGAGCATCTGTTTCATATAATTCCCAACACATCTCACAGAAAAGAAGGCCAGAGATTGCATTACTTTGTGGCTTAGTGATTTCTTCACAAATTCCACCTGCCATAACTGATATGGTATTCCTGACTAACTTTTGCTTTTCAATGCTTATTTTATTTTGGCAGCTTGAACAGCAGTTTGGGGATCTTAACATACCACGCACAAAATTCACCCTCACTTTTAACTAATTATGTAGGGGGTTATTTTAAATTATTCAAAATTAAAAAAGAAAAGGCATTCAAGAAAGACTGAAGAAGTCTATTTGAGAGGTTCTTAACTGTTTTCTTATCTGTAATTTCAGAAAAACATGGCAAACAAATATTCAACGTCAGGAATTTCAGAACCACCCAATTTCCCATTTGTTTCCACAATGGACATAAAATTTCTTGTATTTTTCCCCTTCATCTCTGTATGACAAGTTCACAGCAAATAACACTTCCCCCTTTCTCATAAGTGGAAGAAAAAAAGGAAGCGGACAAGATAAAGATGGCAATACCCAAAGTCTGATGTGTGAGAATCAGGAATGTTCTCAAGCTGTAAGACATTTTTTTCCAGCATCACACGCATCTTTATGAAACCTCTACTGTACAACATACTTAAAATGTTCAAAATCATATTTGGAACTATATTTTTAATGAGAGGAAAACAAATCCTTACCCTCCCTTATAAATCTGGTACCAAGTATCATTTTGAACATTTTAAGCAAGCACATCTCCCAGTAGCAGTAAAGCAATGGCAGCAGCAGCGAGCTGGCTCCCCCTGCGCGGGCATGGCATCTGCGCTCTGCTGCTGGGCTGTCCTGGCAGATTGCTGCCCCTGACAAGGGCCGGTGAGACATCAATGGTAAGAGTCCAACTGGGAACACTGGGACACACAGCAGAGAGGCGGGAAGAGCCTCCTGGGTCACTAACACATTCTACAAACACGTTAAAAAAAAAAAATATATAGAGAGGAATGACAGCATAAATTTAACAGGATAAATAAGAGAAGTAGGTTTCCTGTTCTTGCTACTGAAGGGCTGTTCACAGCGCTTGGTGAGCGAGTCTTCTCACACGGATTTACACGTGGCCCATTTCTGCCCCTTCGCTTCTGTGATAGCACCACCTTTCGCCCAAATAGCAGTATTTTCTTCCTGGTGTTTAAAACAGTAATCGCACCCCTTATCAATTATTTTCCTAAGCAAACTCTTTCAGTCTCCTCTGAAGACCTGCATGTTTCCCTGACCACCCTAAAAGACACCTTCTGAACTCATCCTAGTCCAAGTTCATTCTCCCTGAGACTGAGTGATCAAAACCACAGACAACATTTCAACTACTTACCCGCACCCTTCAGTGACGTTCATGCTTCCCTGTCCCCACTGGAAATTCCTCCAGGGCCACATCTACAGCCATGCTGGCCTCTTCACAGCTACCTCTCACTGATGCATCTGTCTTCTGAGTGACTCTACACTTGTCCTGATATATTTTCCTTCTCCAAACTTGTTTAAAATTTTTGCATTAAATTCAGTCAGAACTAGGACCTATATCTGTTTTGCTTCTTAAGCACACCTAATACTGTGTTTGCCACCTTACAATCACACAGTATCTTAACAAGGGCCTCCCCTACACAGGATTACAGCTGTCACTAGTGTCAAATTTCTCATGATTTATGTACTAGTTACTAAATATCATACTTGTGCTCATGCATGCCACCTACAGTCTAACAGTTTTGTCCAAAGACTCTGCCAACCAAGTTGACCCTACATTTCTCCCTGTGCAGGCACAGTCACCACTGTCAGAGCCCCACCAAAAAAGCACACGGGGTCGGCAAGAGTCACTTGATGCAACACAACAACAACATCCACAGACTTGGGTGTCACGTAGAGGTTATCAAGCTACTGGAACAATAGGTTCGCTGCTGGGAAGACATGGAAGCACAAGGCTTTCCCCCTTCAAATCCCAAGATCATTCAGGTCATCCTGATTCAAGGCGATAGCTCAGTACCCGTGTGCCAAGTGCCATGCTCATCTTCCTGACAGGTACACCGTACTGCAGGAACTACAAGCAAGTAGCTCGTACAAAGTCACCTGTCTATTGCATGGTCATGGTTAAGTTTCCTACTGCAAGAACTCAACCAGTGATACTGCTTCAAAAATGGGCTACTGGCCTTGGGAACAGCCTAAAATCAGATGCACGATACATTCTATCTTCTCTTGCTAAGAATTTCAACTGTTACAGGATAATCACAAACCTAAAGAGAGAATGGAAAATACCCTTTGTGTGATTAGCATGGTACATAAACTAAAATGTACTTTATAAGTAAGCTATTGGAAACTTAGTTTTACAAAGGCACCAGAACCAGCATATAAATTCAGCTTTTTGAGGACAACAGCTGAAGCTAACATGAGAGCTGAGCTGGAATAGTTCTCTCTAAGTGTTTTCAAATAAAAGCAGTATTTTTCAATACAAAGAGCCTTCAATCTTTGTGCAACAGACACAACAATCACATTACAGCTGGAACTTAAAAGTGAGCCTTAACTATGTGCAGCTTCTTTACAGTGGCTTATGAAATTTTCTTTGTAATATTTCTTGAAAGGTTTTGGTCCCACATTTTGTATGAAACCACCAGACTTGTTATTCACAAATATCATTCTCACATCATGTTTTTATAGCTTTAAAATACCATTTCCTGTTTTAGAAAAAAAAATTGAATTTCAAAGTTTTTCATTATTTTGTGCAGATACACATAGACAATTTACCTTTTGATAATCGCCCTGTGTATTTCCAAACTTGTGCTGTGCTAGTTTTCTGATGAGATCTGAAAATAAGCAAGAATATTCCAGAGTTTTAAACAATATAAATTATAAAAATGAGGGGAAGAGGATGGTGTGAATCGTACTGTTCAGTAGCCAAGATGAAATTAAGAACAGACATCAACAGGATAGACAAGCACATAAGTGTTTCCATAAACCTGTCTAGTAACAACATTTTTAATCAACTGTGTATTTTAAGAGCTCACAGGAAGACAACCAGGTTATCTATCAATTAATCAGTTCCCACTGAAATACAGTGAAGGTTTTTCTGAGGTCATCCTCTGTAGCATAAAATCATTATCAAAAGTTAATCACAAAACTATCAATTACTTGGACTATGTTCTGGATATCAACTTTCCTTCATGTATACACCAAGTACATACAGGCATACATATACACACACACACACACGCAGCATTAGATACATAATGTGCAAAACAAGCATGTTGATGACGACTTCTTGACTGAATGGTACAAGAAAGCAGGCCCTTACCTTACCAACATTATCCCAACCTTTTTTTCTTTTTTTTTTGGTCTTTGGACCAATAGACTTTGCATGAGAGTATGAAACACCACCAAAACAAATCCGAAAGCCTAACACGTGCCAACTTACTGTGCATGCAGCTCCAACACACTCATTTCTACACTTTTTCACAATATAGACAAAATACAGCCACGACCAAAAAAAGAAAGTGGGAATTTAACACAAATCGTGCCACTTCACATTATAAATATCACTTAATCACACCAGTTTCTTGCAGTAAACCCCAGCAGCTGCAATGAACAGATGCCCTTTTCGGGACATCACCAGCCTACCCTTACCAAGGTTTTGACAACCCTATGGGAACAATGCTGGGAACTGTGGGTCCCAGTCATTTCTGTGACACCCCGCACTGAGAGCCATCAGCACTTCCCAGCACTATTGCCCCACCGTTAGTCTCCCCACACACAAACAAATATACTCAATAAAAACCTCCAGTAAGTTACCTATCCTTGGGATCAATAAAGGACCTGAAGGTTCAAAACTGCCTGTTCACCTCCCAAAAATCCAAGCCCTCTCTGAATTTGTTGCAGCACTCACGAAGTACGTTCAGTCAGCTCACAGGGGCTGTGATCTCGCTCCTCCCTAATCCTCGACATGGCTCAGGAAAACAAACCCCTGAGCAAACAGCACCCGTAGTACTCTCTCCCCAGCACCCTGCAGAGGGGATGTGGACTCAACTGATCTGCAAGTTGAAGAGATCCTGAACAGTTCCCCATAAAAAACTGTGTCCAAGGAAAGAAAACACACAGCAGCGAGGCGACAACTGCTGTTTTAAGGAAGGTGCTCCCCTGCAACGAAGCTGCAGCCAGCAAGACTACCATTAAAAAAAAAAATAGAATCTGTTGACTTATCACAGGAGTGTCACGCCACAAATCATCCACACACAGGAAGCATATTCGGTAACACAGAGAGTGCTAGCAGTAGGTGACAAGGACACTCTGTGGTGAGGCAACGTCATTTTGGAAAGACCATACATAAGGTAGAACATAAGGCTGAATCCTGCAACAACAGAAGTAAACCCAAAACAGATGGAGCATAAGTGCTTGGGAAGAACAAATGAGTTGCGATCCCTGAAAACCCTTTCAAGCTCTATCTTGAGAGTCAGGAGACTGCTGAAGCAAGGGGCACGCACCACCGCATGGGCAACACACAGCTGACCCACCACTGCAGCTCTGAGACATCTCGCCCACTGGGACCAGCAGAGCCCTCCCTATATCAAGACCATCCCAGGCAGCATCCGGGTTTCTCTGGGAGTTTCAGCGGCAAGGAGGTATACGGCCAAGTGAGGCAGAACTGCATAAACCCAAAGATGTAATTCACACTGGTTATTAGACAATTTTTTCTTCTTCAGCAGAGGTAACATTTCTTTCTTCTTGTTCATATCTATACACCTACCAAGTAAATAAATTTAAGAAATAATGGAAGAAATGTTGGTGCATAAAATATAAATGCAATGAATTTTTTTTACTTCTAGATGCCTTTTAGCAACCAGGAAAAGGGGTACAACAGCCTCTTGTTTACCTATTTATTCAACCATTTAGCATTTTGTGACAACACACTGCAGAATAGCCACTAAAGAGAAACCTTAAATGAGAATGTGATGGGGAGAAAGAAAAAGGAATAGCTTCTGGGATCCTCAGTGGCACAAATCATAGAATGGTTTGGGTTGGAAGGGACCTTAAAGATCACCTAGTTCCAGCCCCCCCTGCCCTAGGCAGGGACAGCTTCCACTAGACCAGGTTGCTCAATGCCCCATCCAACCTGGCCTTCAACACTGCCAAGCAGGGGGCATCCACAGCTTCTGCTTCTCTGGGCAGCCTGTTCCAGTGCCTCAAAACCCTCATAGTAAAGAGTTTCTTTCTTCTATCTAATCTAAATCTACCTTCTTTTCGTTTAAACCCATTACCCTTTGTCTTATCACTGCTTGCCCTTGTAAACCGTCCCTCTCCAGCTCTCTGAAGCAGTGCAGACTGTGCACGGGCCAGCATGCTGTGGCATCACCCTCCTTGGTGCAACTCCAAAGCTAACTGGGAGAACCCCAAGCAACCAGACCTCACTTCCAGGCTACTCCTAACTCAGAGGTTCACCCTGCTCTGGAAAAGGGTTGGACCTGATGATCTCCAGAGGTCCCCTCTGATCTGAATTATTCCAAAGTTATCCTACAATTGTCATGACATTTTACTATAAATTATTTAATGGAGGACTGACAGCACTGCCAGAAAGCATGTAAGAAAGCTGAATTTTATTACTGACAAAAACTTCCTTCAATACATTTCCTATTGTTGGGAATTAGTACAAGATAAAATTTTAAAAGCATTAGCCTTTTCTGTTAAAAGTTGAAAGTTTTTACCCACTCTTATAGTTCAGTGTCTATCCCCATTAAATTAAATTTTTTAAAAACCCCATTTTACATATATCTATACACACATATATATTTAAGGACATCTGTATGCATATGCGTATGCATATGTCAAACTACTCAAGAGAAATGGAACAGCTGAGGATGGAAGCAACCCCTCCAGATCGCCCAGTCCAACCCCCCAGCTCAGCGCAGTCATCCACCACAGGTTACCCAGGGCCATGTCCAGTCAGGTTCTGAGTATCTCCAAGGAGAACAACCAATATTTCAAAAATAAAACAAAACAAAACAACACCCCAAAACTGCTCTGAATACTTGTGATATGCTTAAATTGCTCAGAATGTTCCCGATTCACAGTTTTTTAATTATACCGCTTCCATAATTTATAGCCTGACAGTCAAAAAAATGACAGAAATAATCCTGAATACACTATGACAAACTGATGCAGAAAACAGCATTTTCAATGTGTTTTTGAAATTTAGAGACTGTAAAGCCTTTTCATCAGAAACTAAAACATCTTTAGGTATATTATAAAAAAGAAAGCCTGAAAATAGGTAGGAGAACTTCCCACAGGGAATAAATTAAACAGTGAGAACAATACAGGTTTCATACATAGCACAATGGTCACTTATTACATAGCCCATTTTTTCCCCTTAACTTTCCAGAATATGAGATTTCCCTGCTGAATGAAGATATACTACTTATATTACTTTGCAATGATTTTTCATAAGTAACATGATGCTTCAGGGTGTTCTTCTCACCAGGCAGGACACAGCGATTGACCAGTCTTTGCCATGAATTTACTATTTCAATATGTCTTCCTTATCAACTGTATCAGACATATTCCCAGTTAATTAATTTCAAATGAAATGTGGAAGTCATACATATTCCCACAAGAAAATAATTTTGGCTATAACTGAATGTGAGATAACCTGCAGTTTCTCGCTCACACATCTGTAAGCACAAACATGCCTTAGTGGTTTTGCAGCATCAAGAATCTCCCTGCTCACTGCAGGGGGGTTGGGCCAGATGATCAGTAAAGGTGCCTTCCAACCCAAACCACTCTATGGTTTTATTAGGTTTTACACACATTGACAGTAACCACAGTCACTACTGCAGCGCTTAAGGGTTAGGCAGGGGAACATCCCGTGCCAGGTACTGCGAAAGCACAAGCATCATGTTTTCACGTATGGTTATGCTGCTCTCACTGTAGCACAGTGAAGAGACACCTCAGCTCACATTCAATTCAGCCTGTCATTTTGGTTTGCTTCTATGAAGCATCTTTCCTCCCTAGCTAGAACAACTCATCTCCAGCATTCAAGAAAGTTTTCATTAAAAACTGAACTAAGGTAACTCCACAGGACTCTCTTTGCATTACTGGTAGAGTACCACCTTGAGGCTGATAAAAGTGCTAGGAAGGTGTGATAAAAAGGGGTGTCCTCTATTTTCAAATTAACAGGATTACTTCTGAAATCTCGGCTTGACCAGCTGCAGACATTGTTTCACAGGACCAGTAATCCAAGGCTTTAGCACAGAACACATTTTATCACTGGGGTTAAAGAGATTTACCTTGTGAGGCTCATTTACATGGCTAATTACATTACTGCTTTGCTCTGTCTCCTTCCTGCTCTCATCACACATGCGAAATGCCATCTGCCCTCGTAAATCTAACTAGCCAGATGAACTGTTAATTTACCAATGCAATATGTGATGAAATATTAAGCACCTCTGAGGAGCCCCGGTTAAGAAAACATAATCACCAGCTCCTGCATTGCACACGTTTTGTGTACATACATTCAGGATCTCATTACCCAGACAAGAAAATGAGGTTACCACTAGGCTTGCTTCTTAGAATGGCTCTACAGAAAAGGACAGAAGAAATAACAAAGATTTAAAAATAAGCTGTCTGCTTGTTAAGTACCAATATAAATTAGTTACAAATTCTTCTGTCAAGAAAGCTTTTCAAATCTAGGTGACAGGAAAACAGTTGGAGTAAAACCTTTGGCAACGCTATGCTTCATCTTCACTCAAACAATTCCATTGAGCCCATTCAGTTATAGTGCAACTCCAGCATTAATCAAATTATGCTAGAAATTAATTTATCTTTTTATGCATAATATAACATATTAGGCTTCTATTCTGAAAAGGACGTCAAGCAAACCAATAAGAACCATGACTGAAGCATTCATGTTGCACTGAATGGAGATTTTTCAGAGGAACAGGGAATAATTACACAGATAATATACATGATAAATTAATAACTGCTTTAATGCTATCTCATTCTAATACATCTTATAGTATTTCATCCCATTCCCCTTCATCTATAATGGATAGAGTCAATGGACTACACCCACACTGAACGGTACAGCATGTCTCTGAATACGGGTCAGTTTGACCACAGTGTCATAAATAAGTAGCAATAATTAGTCTGAAAATAATTAATTAAAATTACTTCAAGCTTGTTTTTTCCCCTCTCTAATTAAGATTCAGACTAATGAATAACTCCTGCAAGTCCAAGAAAACCAGGAAAGCTCCATTAGCGTTTCAGACATCAGAGATAAAAATGTTTCAGGTATCTTACAGCAAGTTTTACTGCGAGGTCAGTTTGTTGCCATTTTAAAATACTTGCTTTGACCTGGGTGGGGGCTTTGGTTGCTTCCCCAAAGTTAGAAAGCCTCTAGCCATTAGCCTTTACTACGGTCAGATTTAGCTCCCACTGAAAAGGTCTCCTTCAGCCGGTAACCCAGGGTCCTCACCTTTACTGCCACGTAACTACCTAACAGCTCTGCTCACTCTTACTGTCCCGAATGGCACAGCGATTGCTCGGCTCTGGTTCCACTGAAGAGCAAGGCGGGAGCTCTGTAACGCTGATGGCCAAAGAATCCACCATGTACGCTGGTACAGAGACTGCAGAGAAGGTCCTGCCACATTACTCACCCTGTGTGGTCTGTACTGTTTCTGCAGAGCAAGAAGAAAACTCACTGTGTCGGCCAGGTAGGAAGTCTCAGAGGTAAAGAGATCTTCCCACTTCCCACACAATAAAAGACCACTTTATTCCACAGCTGAGGAGTCTAATCCATGCATTCACCAGAACGTTCCTTTCCAACCCCAGATTCAAAAGGTTCACTCCCTTCTTCACATCTCCCTCAGACTTGGGCCATAACCCTTGTCCTGAAAGAAAAAAAACCCCAGCCTTCTCAGATACATTCTCCCCACAACTTTAAGGCAAGCTACCTCTCTGTGCAATTCCCAGGTTTTTTCCTCGAGTTACTAGGAACATTAGGCTGGTTTGACCTCCACCCTCCTGCTCCTCGCAAGAGGCCATTCTGGCCCATTTCCTTTCGAGAACAACTCCTGAGTGACACCTACCTTCCCTCGCTTCTGAAGCCCCCACACGAGGCCACCTACTTACACTACAGAGATCGTGAAAGGAAATCCTCTGTTCAATCACATGCTTATTCACCTGCATTAAAGAAACAATGTGCAAAAACTATAACCTTAAACCATCAGCCATGCTTTGGACAAGAAAAAAAGGCAAGTAAGAAAGGAACCTTGCTGCTTCACCTCACCACTGACACGCAAAATAAAGCCCTAGAACATGTTATTCAACAACGGCTGGAAGAACTTATTTGAATGGAAGTAAAAAATAACAAATACATGCTAAATTGCTTAAGTATTTTAACTTCTCATCTCATTTGCTACTGCAACCTGTCATTTCACCCTCTTCTGCCTTCAGTATGCTGTTTCCTCTCAACACAACCATCGTCCATTCCCATTCTCTGACTCTGCATTCTTTAATTACATGCTGATCCAAAGCAAGAAAAATACAGTTATCCTACAGTACTCTGGCTCGGTCTCAGAATCCAGCAACACACAATATAACACCAGCAAAAATATAGTAAATGCATTTTTAAGGTCTCAGCAAACTTGTAAAGCACATACTGCTTCATTCATAGTTGAAAGGACAAGCTACTAGACTAGCTAGAAATGAGTCCTAGCTTACACTGGACGCAGTGAGGGGGCAGAGCTGCAATACGTAGGTAAGAAAGAGAACAGCTATGAGCAGGATTGAAACTGTAGGAGTGGTCTAAACAGAGTGAGCTTTAACCACAGCGCAGGTAGGACTAAGCATGGT
>Ga0065711_1041627_pt1 | contig 16002 bp, 7 predicted proteins | sample Hoacrofraction12_FD_59098 | JGI IMG/M metagenome (GOLD analysis project Ga0065711, IMG submission 59098) | Hoatzin crop microbial communities from Cojedes, Venezuela - Epithelial fraction 12 v2 (version 2) | ecosystem: Host-associated > Birds > Digestive system > Esophagus > Crop | place...
CACCCGCGTTCTTGCGTGGGGCCTCCGTCTGGGTCCCCACACTCCTTCGAGCAACAGCTTTACCACGGGTGGTAACCATGGCTAGAATATCTCCTGGAAGAGCAATGCCCACTACTTGAGTTACCAGAAGGGGCGGCTGCACCCTGCCAGTCGCCTTCCCCACTCGCCCTGCCCGCGCGAACTGCTGCGCAAACTGCTGCGCCGCTCCCGGGCTACTGCGCCGCCTCTGTTTGCCGGCTCTGTTCGCTCGCGCTCCTTGGGAGCTGCTCTTATCCCTGAGGGGGTTTGGCTGCTGTCACACACCTCTCCTAACCTTTGTTCCGTGTTTCATTTACTTCTGTTAAATGCAGGATTAGCAGCAAGTGTGGTTTTATTTTTATTTTGCATACGTTTCTTGCAACCGTTAAAGTATGGCCATTTATGTGAATACCTTTCTTGAGCATCCATGATGCAAACACAGCAATTCCATCCCCGAAGAGAATGGGTAAAGATGCAAAGATGAGTAAGATTGAATTTTATTCAATATCTGGACTGTTTTCAGTGAGACATTGTGATTTGTATCCATTACTACTCATCTTGGTGTGAGATCAGACCAGAGGTGGATCATACTTCTAATTCATCTTCTGCCAAAATTTTCTAAAATTTTCTCCTATGAGGACAGGCTGAGAGAGTTTGGGTTGTTCACCATGGAGAACAGAAGGATGTAGGAAGACCTTGTTGAGGCCTCTCAGTACTGAAAGGGGGCCTACAGGAAACATGGGGAAAATCTTTTTAACAATGCCTGTTGTGATAGGACAGGGAGTAATGGTTTTAAACTAAGAGAGAGTAGATTCAGGCTGGATACAAGGAAAAAAGTTTTTACAATGAGGGTGGTGAAACACTGTAATGGATTGCCCCAGAGAGGTGGTAGATGCCCTATCCCTGGAAACATTCAAGGCCATCTTGGATGGGGCTCTGAGCAACCTGGTCTAGTTGAAGATGTCCCTGCTCATTGCAGGGGATTTGGGCTAGATGACCTGTAAAGGCCCCTTCCAACCCAAGTCCTTATGATTCTATGATTTTAAAATGCATGGAGGAATCTCAATTAATTTCACATCAATTTAATTCACACCTGTATGGGAATAGGAAACTTGTTCCTCAGGGGTGAAGAAAGGGCTGTCTTTTGGAGAAATCCACTGTTGGATGTGAAGGCTGCTGCAAACATTCAATCTATTTCAGGAATCTGTTCCACACTGTCTCTTCCTGACACTCACATTGAATGGATTTCTTCCCCATATATATGATACAAATATTTCTAAGGTGATGAAACGCCTTTGGCCACAAAGAAAGAGATGAGCATACTTTCAAAATTCCTAATTGCTGTCAGGAAATAACAGTTGTAGCATGATCTGCCATTTAGTGATAAAATATGATGTTAATGGAATCAGGATCCATAATGAAAACTATGCGGTCATTGCAAATTTTTTGTAATTAGAACTAGGAAAATCTCCTTTTTCTTTTTTTTTTTTCTTTTTTTAGTACGGAATATTAAACCACCATACCTCTTAACCCTATTTAATCCAATCAGACAATTTTAGGTTTGCAGTTTACACTGAACATAACAACTGTACCACTGTCCCAGAAACTTAGGTATTTAGCAATTTCCCTTTTGTGCCTGGGCTTTCACAGAAAGGAAATCCAGGCAAATGGCCCCAGCAGGAACTTCACTATGCAAAAGGGAAATCTAGTGGTGATAACTGGGGAACGAGAACCCAGGAAATTGCCATTGAAGTCTCTGGTCACTTCTTGTAACACTGAACCATTGTAAGAACTCTGGGATGCCAGGGTACCTGAGTCCTGGCATTTCTTGAAACTTTGAGAGAGGCTGAATTCTGTGTCACAGCTCCAGGAGAGAAATCTCAGGTATAGCCAGGTCCCAAAGAACTTCAGTGGACACCAAAAACTTCATATTTCCGGTTTACTTTCTGAGCCGGAATTGTGGGCTCATGGGTCCTGGTTTCCCAGCCCCAGTACAATCTGTCTGCTATACTTTCTCAAGAACGCAGACAAGTGTGTTACAGCAGCTTAAATGTGGAGCCAAGTCAAGACTCTCTGTTTTGATAACAGGAGTCTGTTCACTCATATAAATGCAGTGCTTTGGGGAATTAAAATGGATATACTCTAAATGCGGTTATTGACAGAAACAGGGCTTGTCAAATCAAAGGCACAAATCAGAATAGGAAGCTGTTTTCCTCAAGCTATGCCAAATATATGTTTGTTGGTTTATGGTCAGGCACTTCTTTAAGAAAATGTCATGTTCCACTTGGTGAAAGCAATGGAGCTTCTTTAGTGTGAAACAGAAGTAGTGTGAAGATGGAGACTGCACAAACTAAATATGGCTCTGGACAAGAACAGATTCGGTTGTCAACGGGGTTGCATGTATTTACAGCAGGACTGAGTTTACTACAGTGATTTGTCTTTTCTTTGTAATTCATTAAGTTACTTAATCTCCTACTTGCCTGCAGAGAAGGAACTATATGAATATACACTATAGTCTCATTTATTTTTATATGGCGCTACTCATATTTAGACTCCTTCAGTGTGTTATGATGATTTGATCATTATAATGATCCGTAATACAAACCTGACACTCTGTATACTTGTAACTAACATCCACCAGAAAAATCCTATCCATTATTACGTGGGAAATACAGAACTACTCACTGCTTACATGAACAATGAGTCAAGATTAATTTTATGTCTGAAGCTGCTGCCTGCTTGAAAAATTTTACCACACATTTTTGTTCATTTGTAGATTGGCACCTTTGGTGACCTCCAGTATTCTCTGAAGCTGGACTCACTTCGGAAATGTGTTGTCATGTTATCACTAAATCCTCATTTAAAATTTTATCTTGTGTGTATTTGTAGGTTTTCAAGTGGCATTCATAGGAAGTCATTAGGTTGTGCAACTCCTAGATGAGCATTTTGTGTTTACAAATATATACTATTTTCTCCGGAAGTTTATTTCCCTAACACCTTCCCTCACACATGCAGGGAATTATTCTGCAACAGCAATATGACATTATCTACCTGTCACAGGTAATCTGTTCTTTGGCTGGTCAGCCATATTAGCCTATGCTTTATGCTCTGCCAGACCTTGAAGGTGGGGAGATTATAATATTTTGATTATATCTGAGCTGCTCTGAAAGCATTCTAAATAATGAGCTAAATAAACAGAATGGTGGAATGACACAGGACGTGAAAGTGCAAAGCATTTTTTCCGGCCGGGTAGATCAGCTTAATAGACCAGCCAGACAAAGAAGATTTCTGACAAACTAGAATAAGGTATTTAAGCTCTTGCAGGATTGCAGTAGTGTTCCTTTTCATGGCAATGATATAAGATGCTTAGATGCTTAAGTGCCTTTCTGGACCACAGACTCCATAAATCGCAAGTTTAGGAAACTCATTTGTCCTATGGCTTCCTTTTGAAACACACCAGGTGTCCTGTGCTCATACATCCCTTCAGTAACTGTGCATATGGATTTTTTGCTAGACAGTTTCCCATGAAAAGGACAGATTCTTAGCCACGTACATGGCTCTGCTGAATTTTCTTTAGCTGAAGATTTCACCCTAATTCTCCATGTCCTTATTTATTTGTCTGAGTGTTTAAGATTAACATGATAGCTCAGGATGGATATTCCAAAGACAGATTTATGTCAATAATCCAGCCAAGTCAGCTGCTTAAATAACCCTCTAAGGCAAGGTTAGAAGTTAAGATCAGAGCCTTAAACTGCTGAGATCCACATGTACTAGTATCCTTCTCATGTCTACATGCTCATTTTCAAAACTGAGTGGGAGTGCTGTACACACAGTACAGAAAATGGATGTCCTCTCCTTTGCATAGATTCCTGGTACTGAATCACAGAATACTTATAGAATATACTCCTAAGTAAGGACATAAATGACAGGATTCACATCACACTACAGGTGAGATACAGCTCCAAATTCAGAGATATATGGGCTCTTTTCAGCTGTCCTCACATAGATATCCCATGCCATTTAAGGTGCCTTGGGTTGTCACTGATATTTGCTGAGGGAGGTCAGTTATGAGAGACTTGTGCCTTCCCAGGGCATCTGGAGGCCAGGCCGAGTATCCTAAGGCATCTGAAGTGGCACTGCCTATCTATATGTGGGCAACCCCTCACCATTACAGCCAGAAGCTGGGAGATTGGTTTCTTGAATAAAGATTTCCACTCACCTAAAAAAGAGTTTAGACACCCTGGGCATGATTCATTTGCCTCAACCTTGGTATCTACTCCTAAATGTTCATGTGTAGCTGGCAAAAATGACATAGGAGTCACAGAAAATCTGTAAATTTCTGGAGCAGCAGTTGGACACCAGACAGAATTTCATGGGTCATCAATAATGGCAGTAGGTGCCAATTACTAAGCACCTGAAATGAAACATCAACTTACAAGCAGAAGTTTACATTACAAACATCTAAAGTTAGGGAAAATGAATCCTGTCTTGAAATAACAGATAGCATCTGGACACTTTGCTTTCCTTTCTACCAGGGCAGAGTTATACCATGTAGTATACTTTTGACTTCTTGGAGTTTTATACTTCTTCCAGTTTTACTTCATACACTTCCAGTAATTTTTGCAATAAAGTTGCCACAAACTAATTCCTGTGTCAGTAAGAATTTCCAGGATATAAATCTAATTTCTGGAGATAATGAAACAGTTCAGATTTAAGGCTCATTTGTTTTGTGGCCTTTGAGCTGCCATTCTCAATTATCATTTCAATTAGTGCTAATTGAATTGCTGAGGTTTCTAGATGGTGGGCTGATAACAGTAACACATTTCTTCTAGACCAGAAAACTGCCAGGATCTTTCACTCACAAACTCTCACTTGTCATTATCACGTATAGATAGTAAAAGGTGGACCTACTAGGTAAAAAAAAGCAGCTGTCAAACACACCTTAGAACTCTCTGTGACTCTGAAAGACCTTGAACACGTGTGACTTTTTTAAAACCTCAAAGTAATAAAGACAGTAAAATTTATTACAAAAAAATAATGTTGTTATTAATTAATTGTTGTGACAGTTTAGGGTGTTTCTTGGGTATCGGATGTTATGTTCATAAAACACGATTTCACTTGAACATTACAAAGAGATGACCCTCTGATTTCTGAATTTCCAGAAGATTGATGTTGATGATACGGATGTGCTTGTCCATATGTGTTCTTAAAAACATTCTGCCAATATTCTCATAAATGTATAAAGAACATATGATCAATCCAGACATCCTAGAAGTGGTTTTGATGTTTCTATAATCATCAGGATTCGTGTTTGAAAAAACATCAGGAAAATGGAAAGATTTTGTTGGTATTGAATTTGTATTGCCTTCCTTTCCATCCTGCTTTTTCCCCATATGTTTGACAACTATCATGCAAGATTTTAAGTGCGTGATACCACTTAAAAGCATACGCTGTCGATAGCCTGACGTAAGTCATTGTGTAATGCCAGGATCCACTCAAAGGGCACAGCTGCAAATCAGGAGCCCAGGGAGCTCTGTGTCTAGTCTGCATACCACAGCATTCTTCAGGCCTGATGCTCAGATGTCTATTCTATCTGAGCGTACTTTGTTGGTACTGTCTTTTCTGTTTACAGATATCTAATAAAAATAACCTTAAAAAAACCCTAACAAAAACACCGAAAGTCTACACACTTGGCAAAATTTATTTAAACCACAGCTTTTCACATAGTATTTTCACTGTTCTGTCCCTACCAGTGTCAGGAAGTGCCATTAAGGCAGACGAAGAAAATAAAAGGATTGTACTAAAAGTTTTCAAAACTCAGAAGAGCTTTGAGGTTTGAGCAAGGACCTCAGCCAATTCTTATTTTAACTGAATCTGGTCTTCTTTATTCCTAATCATAGAAACATAGAATCATAGAAAGTTAGGGGTTGGAAGGGACCTCTGTGGGTCATCTAGTCCAACACCCATGCCAAAGCAGGGTCACCTACAGCAGGCCGCACAGGACCACGTCTAGGTGGGTCTTGAATATTTCCAGAGAGGGAGACAAGAATCGTCTCTCTCCCTCCTCCCACTCCCAAACACCTAAAAACTGGTGGCTGATAATAACCCAACAAGAAGGTTTGTCAATTAATAAATGAACCCACCTAAATTTCAGGGGTTTCAGCCTTAATTTCATTTTCAGACGTATATATCCTATGTAACCATACCTCTCTGTGTCTCAACTTTCCTTTTCAAAAAAAAAAAAAAAAGAAAGAAAGGAGACTTTGTTTTTGTCATGGTAGTGTTGAGAGGCTAAAACCATTAAAATGACAGAGCAGAAAAAATACTATGCTAAGGGGCAATCATAAGTTCCTTAGGAGATGTTCACAAGTTTCCAAGCGATTAATTTATCACAGCTTAATGTATTGTTGCTTTCCAGCTGAATTGTGATTGCTGACCAGAGCATTCTGGCTAACTGCAAATGTGAATTAAATATTGTAGCATAAACCATTAGACAGGAGATTAAAGATATAGCATTCTTCTTTGCAAGTAGGAAAAGGTAGGACATCACACAGAAAGCTACTACTAATCAAGTGAGTCAGGTGCAAAAGCTATTCCACTGACATGAAAAGTACCCTTTGGTGAAAACACATTTTAATGGGGTTTATTAAAATTTTGCCAGAAATACATAATCATTCACTGACTGTGGATATACACAGTTTCACTTTTTTTTTTTGGTGTGCAGAGCTGCTTAGCATCCTACCTTTGGTTCAAACTGATTCCTAATTGAATATATTGTAATGAAGGGTACAGGAAGAGGGTAGGAAGAAGAAGACAGGTCAAAATTGCCCTTCAGGCATAAAATGTGTTTTGATTTACAGTTAATGAAACTTTTTTATTACTCAAATTGCTCCGTAATATTGTGGCTGGATTTACTCTGGAATGGGGTTATCACACACATACATCCCATTGGTCTACATCTCAGCAGTCAGGGTGGGTTTATTTTGGCAGGCTGGAAACAATGTCAGTTCTCTTTTTCTTTAAAGCAGCAATTGGCACACTTGCAGAGTGCTTAATGTTTTGTTTTCAGAGAAAAGAAACTTGTTACAATTTGGGAAAATGTTTTTATAATCTTAGATATGTAGATATATATGTCTATATATAAACTTACTATATATTTTTATATATATGTATATAGACATACATATATATGTGTACATTTTAGAAGCTATTGAACTTCTATAATTACCTCCTTCATTTTAAGACTAAAACTGTCTTCTCAAATATTCAAGCCCAGTCATACTTTCCCTCTTCATCTCCCAGCAAATATCGTTAAGAAGCGATCCTCATGAAGTACATTTGAGGATCATTTCAAAAAAACAGCTTCAGTGTACTAGTTACTTGCCAAAGAAATTTTAACAATGTCTCGTTTTAGTTGTTGAATGGATTTAACAGCAGCTTTTGCCAGACGAGTGATAACTGGATCTCAAGAGCCTTCATTTACTCCTGCTAGGCCTGCAAAAGTTCAAATGTACATCTGGGGGCCACTGAAACCACGGGAAGGCTTGCTGTTGACTTCAGCTGTCTTTAGGAGTTGGCCTCAGAACTTACACCAAGCCCCTAATGTGTTTCGGTTACTCCTTTCCCTCTCGGCCCCACATGACCCCCGTCTTTTGAAAGACACCATCACAAACCCAGGCCTCATTACACTGTTGAACTCTGCTTCTTACTCTTTTTAGTGGGTGAATTTCTAAAGCCCCACACGATTTCCAACTGCTTGAACTGAAAATGTATTTGTTGGGTGCATCTCGACTCCTGCTTCACGAAGTTCTTCATATGCAAAAGTCTTTGCTTAGGCAGTCCCAGCACAGACAAACATTAGCCCAGACAGAACGCAACTGGATGAGCAACGCTGCATGGCTTGCTTGCACGGGACATTCCAGATGGGAATGCTGTTGTTTTTTTCTAGTTTCCTATAAAGGTCATTAATGCAAAACATTATTTCAAATTCCATTTAGAAACATTAGGCTGAAGTGAGTTAAAATTAGAATAACCTTGTTAGAAGAAATTCGAGATGTATGTAACACATCTTCAGGAACAGCCTTCGTGATCTCTGAATAGCTTTATTACATTCTCCTCAATCCCATCATTTTTCACTTTTCAGTTAATTGGTAAAACACAGAGGTTTATGCTGTCTAGTGTCTGATAGTAATGAATTCTTTGTTTATATTTTTTTGTTGTCGTATTATATTTAAATCCTTCAGAATAGACAACCGACATGTTCTAGCTGGTTATTACAGAGGTCTTTCCTTCTAGCATTTATATGTTCTTTTCCCAAACAAGACCTCACAGAGCTGACTAGCTAGCTTTGTAACACTTTCAATTCCTATGAGGGTAAGCAGGACCATAAAACCACAGACATCTGATAATCTCTAATAGTTTGATTGTTCAAATTTAAATGAAATGAACACTTATTTTGAGAAAGCTTTCTTGCAGTCCTATGTTTTCCTTTACTTTGTCCCTGTTTTCTCAGAGTCTCAGCTGCTTTTTTGATTTACTAAGTCTATACTACTTAAAAAGACTGAGGCTGCATGCTGTTGAATTAAATAACCAATACTTTAAACAAGTACTATATAAAAGACAATCTTTTTCAGCCATTAGTGATTTGTGTTTCTTGGTGTGTTAGATTAGATTAAAAAAAAAGAAGATATTTTTGTTCACATTTACTCTTTTACATTTTATCCTAAACTTCAGGGACAACAACCATATCTTTTCTTCTATTCATCAAGTTATTCCTGCCATCTTTCACTGAAGGAATGTATTATTCTCACTTGGAATATAAATTTCAGGCATAAATTTTCTTGTAGACTAAGAAATTGCACAATAGGTTGTAAAATATAGACCCAAATCTAATTCAAATTGTTATGACTTTTCCCTCAGCTTAATTACCTGTAAGAGCCCTTCTAAAAATTATTTATAACGGAGTTTAATACCGTATTTCAACAGCTCTTTTCTGGAATTTGTAGTCTCTTGCTGTGTTGTAAATTTAGAGAAGGTGATCTATGTTTAGCCTCCCTTGGAGGGTACTTTCTTAGAGCTCTGTGTGAAATTTGGTTTATTCTTTGTTGCTTTCTAAACACAGTAATCGTGATCAGTAGAAAAAAGATCCTACCAGCTTTTGAAAAGGGTCTTGTGGCACTTTCTGGGAAGTTATTTATTACTTTTCACAAAAGTGGTGACTGCCTCTTTTCTTTTAACTATTTCATTTCTGTAGTTGTTAAAATTACTTGATTATTTTGTTTTGTGTGAAGCTCAGAAATCTGTGCAGGAAATTTGTTTTTATGTATTTTTCTATTGAATCAGAAAGCTACTTTCTAGAAAAGAAAAAGCAAAAACTTTCAAAGGAATAAGCAAGTTGCTTCATACTGAAAAAAATATCACAGGAGATCTTGTACCTGTGCAAGGTGAATGACCTATGGATCAATAGTGGTTGAAGGAGTGATATGGGAAATTTTTGACAGTATCCTCAGAGGCCAGCAATGAGTATTTAATGGGATTCAATCCCATACCCATGCTTTGAAGATACAGTGTATTCCTGCAAAAGAACTGTGTTTTAGGAAGCAAGTTTACTCACATGGAGAACCAGTATCTTAGAGAATGATGTTAATTTAATGAATCTCACTGTGAGTAAGTAGATGCCCTATTTATCCTATTGGTCTTAACATATGCCTTTCTTCTAACTAATATTTTACTGCATCCTGTCTAGTGAACTGAGAAAGTCAGCAGAAATCCTAGCTCTGAGCTGAACCTAGAGGAGAAAGGCTCTCAGACTTTACTATCTTTGCCGTATACCATATAATAAACAATCTGAATATTATGGCTTAGGTTATATGTAATTTTAATAAAAAGCACCAATGTTGTTTATCCCAACAGTATTGTTCTTTTCTAATGATAACTTGAAAAATTACAGTACCTAACTCTTAATGGCATTTTTAAATCCGGGAAGTACTCCTAGTAATCTGCATGGGAATGAGTAAATTATTATGTAATGTGAATATGGATGTCATGATATGGCTCTAATTTAATTTGTAGATTAATATAGAAAATGAATGCATCCTAGAGAAAAGCAGAAAATGCTGCAAAAACTGTTTCTCCTTTCCTTTGTCTGTTTGAGGATTGAAGTATCCATTTATTTGTTTTTTAATAATTGACTCATAGTATGGTGGAGTTTTGGGTCTCAGATAACTCTTTGAATATTTTTTCTAACATCATGGCATTTCTGGCATGCCCATGATAAAATAAATCTTCCTTAACTAGAGGAACCCTTTGAAAAACAGTATTTGAATAGGTTTTCTCTTGGTGAAGACAGCTGTCAGTTTTGCTTCCCTTATCTCCTGGGTATCCAGGGTTGGAAAGGTCTTCTTTTGAATTTATTTTATTTTATCATTCTGCATTTGTTGCTCATATGGTAGATATTTGCTGACTCTATGGCATATGTGTTTTGCAAACCCCAGTGACCAGAGTGTTTTGAACAGTCGTGAGCCGTAATTCCAAACATATTAAGAGATTAAAATAATTGCACTGTTTAATTTTACAAGCTTTCCACAACAAACATAGCCACCCACTCCTATACTAAAACAAAACGAAGTGACGACAAGGTCTACACTGTTTTCCAAGGTTAGCTGTGAAAATACTTTCTTAAATCGCATAGATTACGGTAATGGCCTTGCTCCCCTTGTACACCCAAGCCTTCCAGTAGGACTAGTTATAACATAACCAAATGAATTATTTATGATCTTCTTCTACAGCTCTTTTTAATAACATCATCAGGAACCACATGAGTTTCAATTGCTGCTGCCTGTTGGAAAAGCCTTTAAGTACCACGGTGGTTCAAGAGCCAGGCTCAGGGACTTGTCCCCACTCATCTCTGCAGTGTGTTAGCGCAGGCTCTGGCTTGGTTTTGGCCTGTGCCACACAGCCCTCTCCTAGACAATGCTAGGGCAGTCTTCAGAGGACCTTGTATCTCAGGGGGATGTGGATGTGACCTGTGCTGTGCCACCACTTCTCAGGGCCAGAGAAATGGCTGTGGTCCATTTCTTTCTCCAAGACAGATATAGCCAATGGAGAATGCATATCTGAAGACTGTGGTCCTTCCTGTGTGTCTATTTTATCTCTCAATTAAATATAAAATGTAAAATTATACCTAGATAGAAAAAGAAAAACCTTCCAGTATTGCACTTGTTGACAGTTATACCCTGAATCTGGAGAGAAATCTGAGGATTCTGGGGGTTTGTCTTGCAGATGATCAGGGTCAGCGACCTGTGGGGAATTTTGACTTCCATCTGCTTGCAAAGCCAGGTTCTATGTCCATTTGTACAACAGCATGAGGAAATAACTAAACTATGTCTGGTATATGTATCTATACAACCTATGTCATTTCGTCATAGCAGACTCACGTCTATGCTGTTTATATATAAATAGATGTGCATAAGTAATTTATTACTCTTCATGCGTAACAGAAGAATAGTACCTTGTATAGTAACTTTGTAGTAACTTTGATACCTTTATTTTTGTTTCTTTTTGTATTCATTTAATCTAATCTGAAATTCTTATTAGAGTATTTTTGTCCTTTAAGCATGAAATATCTAAGAAAAGTACAAAGTACCGGAATCTTATTACTAATGGAGGAAAAAAATCTCACAAAATAAGTTTTACATCAAGTTTTCTGATAATTCCTTCTTGCAGTAAGGTGGGCATAGTTCCAAACGACACATTCTTTGTTTTTTATATATATTTGAAGTACTTTGGCTTCTGCCAGAAACCTGAAAATACAGAGACTTGCGAGGAAGTACATTCTTGTGATACATGATAAGTCACAAGAGAGAAATATATGTGCTTTCCATGATCAAGCATAAAAATTTTTGTGCATATTTCCAATAGTTTTGGGGTTTGTGAAATGTATTTACACAAAAAAAAAAAAAAAGGTGGATTCAATCATTGTCAATTTTGGACTTATTTCTGTAGTGTTTCCAAAACCACAAGGATACAATTTCTGGCATAGAAAGTCCTGGAAGCAGGGAGATATTCCTGGAAGCTGGAGGACCAGGACTGCAAAGTATCACCACATCCTCACCCTGTTCGTACTGTGTTGCTCACTGGTATCTCCATTGTCTGACATGTCAGAGACAGGAGACTGGGCTAGCTGAACATTTAATCTGACCCTGTATGTTTGCTCTTATGTAAAAGTCAAAAACCCAAAAAAGTTTGTAGAGGATTAACTTCGTACAAAATCTTCCTGTCTAAATAGATGGTGAAACTTTCATACCAGACATTCAAACTACCAAACAGAGTCCTAAATTCACCAACCAGCTCACCTTTTTGATGCAGCTCTGAGCAGAACATACAGACTATTTCTTCTTTCACCGTAATTTCATATCGACACATTCAGCTGCAATAAACTTATTTCCTTGAAGTTGTAACCGGGTTGATCCCATCCAGTAAAATATGCTGCTTAGCTTCAGTCATGCTTGTAAAATGTTGATGAAAGTTTCTGGCCTTAATGTTTGGGAAGCATTCAGCAGGGAAGTGGTTTTCCAAGTATGAATAAATGCTGATTAAAAAGATATGGAGAAACCCTACTAAATTCAGCTTATTTTTTTTCTGTTTCTTGCATTATTCATTTCTCTACTTAAAAAGAGCACTCGTATTTCAGTTTTTGTAGGACTTTATTTCATTTTTTAGAGGATTTCTGGTAAGAAGAGGAGGAATTAGGATTTGGGAAGGAAGTAGCTACTTGTACTTTTTTAGCTACTTTCTTGAGAGTGTTTTGGGAGTTTTTACATGGATTTTCACACAAACCAAATCACAGGATGTTAATAGAGGTTTGCTTCATCTCAAAGGAAAATTAATTTAGAAAATTAATAGTTTTCATAAAGGCAGAAAGAGGTTTGGAGGTCAGAAAACAAGAACATTATTCTGTGATTAGGTCTAAGAATTACATGGTACAAATATCACCCCACAAGAGAACGGCTCAAAGCTTCAGGATGTTAACAGTCAGTGGCCATCACTCAGCAAAGGATCTAAACGTGAAGATAAGCATATGACACGACCCATTAAATCTAATGGCATATGCAAAATCAGGTATATTTGTGAATCCCTTCCTGGCCCATGCATGTGATTTGTTTGCACAGTCATTAAAAAATTGCCAAAGTCAATGAGTACAGGGAAACTACCTGACTAAGAAAAAGATAATGAATGGGAGAACAAGACTAATTTCAGAAAACTGCTGAATTGTCCACACAGGTTCAACAAAAATGCCTGAATTTCTGACTTGGTCATGGTGAACACAGAATCTCCAGTTTTAGTCTCTAAATTGACAGTAACCCTGGAAGCAAGTTGCAGATGTTGTCTCTATAATCAATTACAGTGCAGGCCCCAAAAGCTCATTAGAAGATTCAGCTTTCTAGCCATGTCTCCAAATACTCCTCTCCGTTTCTCCACATATCTCGTCACACTTTTCTCATTTCACCATTCTGTAGTCCCATAAATTGGGTTTTATATGAAGGCTTATCTGTGTTTTAAAGTGACAATCATCCTTTCAAGTTAACTCAATTTCTGATCTTCCCACTGCTAGAAAAAGACGTTATCTTAGACGTGGTTTCCAAGGGAAGCAGCTGGCTCAAACCTGTTCAGAGGAAATAATATTTCAGCAGAATGGAAATCATGTGTGGAAGATTTAGGAACTGCCTTTAAAACTGACTTATGTGCTCCTTATTTCCTCCTTTTCCTTAATAATGCTAATGAGGCTTAGATTGGCTGGTGACATTAACAATTTAAGATAAAAATCAAGGGCTAAATCACACATTCTTTCATCATGCTGCTCTCCCCTATGACAGAACGCTCTGTTGCAGATTCAGAAGGTGTCATATCTATTCCCTGGATAGTTCTGATATTTTTCTCTTTGCTTCTGCAGTTGCTCCTCTCATGTCGCTTTTGTTCTGTCCCATTTCTCCTGCTCATTCCTCACTGATATAAACTTTGCTCCACATCTGGGAAAGTTCTCCAGACCACTTGCTGAACCTACAGACACTTGGAATTGTAATGGCAATAATAATGAAACATTTATGCATATATTAGTCCTGTCTCTAAAATACTGAGGGCTCAGAGCAAAAACGCCACCGAATCACAATAAATAGAATAAAAACATAATAACTACATGAAATAAAATGCAAACAGGTTTGCAGTTACTTGGATCCAAGATCACTCAGACACATGTGCTTTAGCTCAGCATAAACTATAGCAAAGTCTGCATAGCCATTAATTGACTTAATTTTATTGCAGCAGTTTCTACTTTAAAGTTCAGGCTTTTGCGTAAGCGTGAGACTATTTTGTACATAAGGACCTAGCTTTAAGTCTATTTGAGCAGCATGCGTTCTATACCTCTATTCCGCTGATCAACTTTCTTTTCCACCTCTACGTCTACAAAGAGCAATAATACACCAAAGTCAATTACCTTAATTGCTGAACTGAGGTGAAATTCTCTGTGCTGCTGCATATATATATATCTATATCTCCGCTGGTATTCATGAGTCTTGATATACTGATAAACCAATAACATTACTATAGTGGTATAATACTGGCATATTGATATGAATATCCACTGACAGATCAGTGCTGTTCTAAACCTGCTTACCAATCGTTACGTCCCCTGTTTATCTCTTTTGATCTCCTATGGTCACTACCCACTGTGTTCTCTCCCAAGCTGTGCAACCAACTTTCTTCTCTCAGTGACAGCTCAGTCCTGGCCATCGTGCCAAAAATGCTGTTTTGCTACATTAGTTGGTAGACTTGTATTTTTCCCTGATGGTGTGATTAAATAAATATACTGCACTCAGATCTCAGTAAAATCCAGTGGGACTATATGTCCAAGTCACTGGGATTTTTTTTTCAAATATCCAGACTACGTAGTTGTTATTTCTTCAGCATTTGAAAGGCAGTCGTCCAACTCACTTCTGAAAGAAACAATGATGAATAATCTACCAAATGTCTTAAAGTCTCCTTTCTGCCTCTGTAGTTCTGCATGGATATCATCCACCCTGGGAAATGTGCTGTTCCTCAACTTCATGACAGCCCATTTTCATTTAAGATTGTATAGAGCTGTTTTCCTTGGCACTGGGACTGACTTAATGAATCATCCCCATCATGCACAGCAGGGCTGTCTGGAATGGGGTGGTTAGGTAAATCTCTGAAGTGTTCCTTCTTGCTTTCCATTTCTTTCATCAAGACCTTACCATCCTTAGTCTGACTATGGTTTTAAAAATTCATAAGCATATCTCACATTTCCTTCACGAGCATGTAGGTGGCATTTAACTCACTCTAATTTTAGCTGTTCAAATGTTAGTCCTTTTGCATTAACTCATCATCTGGTCTTCCTTTAGAGTCAGCACAGAGATACTGACAACTTCAGCACATTCATTGCACCTGAAGATGTCCAAAACACTTACACTGTACGTCTGTCTTTGATATCTGCTTCTAGAGTCAGTTCTTTCTGTCTCTTATATTTTCACTTCTATTTCATCACATACAGAACTTTTGACTAACTTGTTTGTACGGTGAACTGCAAATGCACTGAATTCTCAGAGACCTAGAGGTCTCTTCAAGGCATAGTGAGACGTATTGGTAAAAATATTACTGATAGGATTGTCTTCATTACTTTTGTCTGAATCATTTTTATGATGACATTTATAATTACATATAGAATATAATAAGATTGAATCAGTTGAATTACTCAAAACCTAAAATTGTTCATATCTGTTTGATCAATCTGATAGCCTTCTACAATGGCATGACTGGCTAGATTGATGAGGGGAGAGCAATAGATGTTGTCTTTCATCAACGACCTGGATGAAGAGTTAGAATGTACCCTCAGCAAGTTTGCTGATGACACCAAACTGGGAGGTGTGGTAGATACACCAGAAGGCTGTGCTGCCATTCAGCGTGACCTGG
>Ga0065711_1010264_pt1:5000-12500 | contig 16001 bp, 8 predicted proteins | sample Hoacrofraction12_FD_59098 | JGI IMG/M metagenome (GOLD analysis project Ga0065711, IMG submission 59098) | Hoatzin crop microbial communities from Cojedes, Venezuela - Epithelial fraction 12 v2 (version 2) | ecosystem: Host-associated > Birds > Digestive system > Esophagus > Crop...
TCCAGTGGTCGGGATGCTGTGACCCCCTCCATCACCCCACGGAGGCCGGTTTATCGGGGCATCTGGGGATCTGCTGGGAAGCGGCCCAGATGTGCATGCAGACATGGGTCTAGTCATCCAGCTCCCTGTGGCCACCCACGGCGCTGGTGGTTGCCCATGGGACTCATGGATGAGCACGGCTCGGACCACAGTTTACATCCCAACCCAGCATTTCTCCACAGCCAGCATAGATTGGCCAAGCTCTGTGCGCTGTGCTGCAATGAGGTTTGGTCCTCCACCGTGAATATCAATAGGATTTTTGCCTCTGATATCACTTCTTGTGGGATCTAAACCAAAAAGCCAATTATTCAAATTTAACGTAGGTGTAACGAACACTTGACAGCATAAACAAAAATAACTCCGCTGGTATCGATGGATTTGCACGTGCTTTTGCAAAAGGTCATTTTGGACCTTAATATTTTATAAGTTTTTACTTTGATGTTGTAATTTTACAGGGTTATTTAAGTAATTTATTGCAACATCTGTGAAAAATACCTTGTGAAGCTTCTGTGAAAAGAATTTATTTCCCATTCGTTTCAGTGAAAATGAAGTTCCTTTCACAGATAACATGAAACTTGTGTTCTAATAAGAGATACATCTTTAATTATTCATTATTACACTTATTGGTATCTCACATTGCACTTAACGGCAAGGAAGATCTCTGGTCTGTGCTGGAGCCTCAGCAATAGCTGTGCGTACAAGCGAAGCGGTGCCAAACACCGGCAACTTCTTGACACCACCGGCCCATGGTGCCATGTGGGCAGAACCATTCGGCATCGTCCTGTTGCTTTGCCACCTCTCCCGTTACCACTGAGCGCTGGGAAGCTGCCTGCGTGTCCAACAGAAAATGAGAGGCTGTTCTCCAAAGACGTGAGTTTCCCTTCATGGTGCGTATGGCGTTTTCTTGGTTTCAGGAGTACAGTCTAACGTGAGGGCTGGGGCCTTGCACCAGGGTAAATCGAGGCCAGACGGAGAGTGCTCTGTAAAAGGGGTTTTGGTCAGTGTCACTTGCTCTGCTAAACACAGATGGATTTTGTTCTGCTGTCTGGTTGTTACAGTATGGACTGAAAAATAGGTAAGAGCAAAGATCTCTCCATAGTGCATATCTTCATTTGATTTTTAATTATTATTTTTCAAAACACGCATAAAATGTCTCACGATAGTGATACATGAGGTCTATAGTAAGTAAGTAAGTAAGTAAGCATTTCAAGACTGTTCCACGTTTCTACAAAATGCAGCAGGTGCTGAGCAGCCCGTTTTGAGATGATGTTCGTAGACCAGGTTGTTTCAGCGGGGGTCTACCAACAAGAAGCACAGAATCAGGCCGCAGGAACAAGGGCCCATAATTCATTCCACTGCAACAACCCCAGCAGGTTTTTTTTCCCCCCATGAAAGTCAGTCAAGGGAAATCTTCATGTGGAAACCCTTAGTCAGCATTGAGCCATACTGAGATCTGCAGGAGCATGGTGGCCAGCGGCTTCAGATGTTGCATTCTCAGCGTTCACCTTGATGCTTATCCTGGGCTGTTCTCAGCTTGAAGCTGCCGTCTCCTTTTCAAGTGACTTCTACAGGATGCAAGAGTGAGTGAGGTGCCACATCACACCCGCACAGAGGAGTGTCCTCCCCACCTGTAGGACCTCCACCCTGACCAGCACGTGGAGAGGCTGCCGTTGGGCACCTTGTGGAGAAGACAACTGTGGTGGAAGCAGCTGAACTCCACGTCCATGGGAAAAATGAAAGAGCTGCAGACGTATCTAGGGGGAACATCTGGGCTATTGTCGGCAACTTCCATACATTTACTTAATTGCAATCTTGAATGAAATTGTCCATCATAAAAGATGCTTCAAGAATTTTGATTTTAGCTGTCTAACTGCACAAGTTGCAATGTACGCTCATATCATTTGTCTTAATTTTATTTCACTATCACTAACTGTAGGCACTACTTCAGAAATATTTTGAATTTAGTTTTAATTGTACAGCTTTCAACTCACGCAACGTTTCTCTTTGTGTTGAAAGCATCACGGTGATTTATCCTCATTATTGTGTAAATAGGTTTCGGCAGTTCTCAGTAAATAAAACAAAGAGTGACAGGAGGAGAAGGGGGAATTTGCTTTCCTACCAATTAGAGTAGCCTTAGGCAGTACTTTTAAGAGGAGATAAATCCTGCAAATCACTAAAATGATCCTGTCACATGCACCAAATATTAAAATCACACAGCGGCGCACTTCATACAGTTTGCTTTGGTTTAATGAGTTGGGGTGGGCTTCGTCATGAGGTTTGCATCTCGCAGTTGGGGACTCTTGATTGACAGTGAAGATCATGCCCAACTGCAGCTTCCTAACCAGTAGGGCCAGATGGAAAATCACAATTCATGTTTAATATGCAGTTTTTCAGCTAACGAAAATTCCCAAATTGTCTCCTCACCTCCTACCTGAAAATTTTTTCCCATAATAAATGCAAAATATGCTTCATATTAGCCAAGAGTGTTTTTTCCCCCCTTCCAGCAAGTTATTAAAAAAATCCTGTATGACTGGTCCCTATTAAGTGAACAACCTGTTAACTTCTTCCATTATGTAAGTTATCAAAGATGAAAAGAGAAGTTTACGAAATATCTGTTGTCACACTTAGACACTTTTAAAAGTAAGTAAGTGGTGTGTCAGGGTGAAGATAGGATCACAGAAGAAGAACATAGTTTAAAAGTACTGAACAACTTAACAAGCGCTTTGCTCTACTAAATTTTCTACCCAACACAGACTCCTGTACCGTGCTGGTGAGGATGCCAGGGCTCCTTTTGGATTTGCCATTCCAGCAGAGGACGTGACCTGGTGTGGTCTGCAAGGGCATTTTTAGAGACCGGAACAAAACACGCCGGTATGGTGCAATATGTGTAGTAAAGTTATGGTTGATACCAAGCTTATAATGATAAACAAGACACAGCAGACATATTGCACGATGCCGTAGGAGCCCCTATAACTCACAGCCTCGCTGCCACAGCTCCAAGTGTCCTATTTTCAATTATTATCTCCCCCCACACTGTTCTCCTGCAGTCAAGTTTTACACTCTGACATTTATACTTCGTATATTGAGCAATGATTGTTACCTTGTTCCAGCATTTTTTGTGCAATGCTTTATGAGAGTGGAACTAAATGTATGACAGAAACCCCAGTAACCTGAGACCCTGGGTCAGTAATGTATTAAAACAAAACAAGACACACATGGCTTCGGCACAGCAAGAAATCATGCAGGAATGGGGACTCAGACAGGCCGAGATAAAGAAGGCCTACCTAACAGCTGCAATTATAGCCTTCGTTATATGAGTCAATCCATTACTGCATATAGGCTTGACAAATTACCATAAACGCCAAGCCAGAACAACAGGGAAGTAATTTAGCTTCGTACTGGACACTTTGAAAGTTGGTACATCTAAATATCTCAGTGAGGACTAATTAATTAATCAGTCTTGTTGTTGGTATAATGATTATGATCCTTTTTTCATTTAAAAACTCCCTCCAACTAAACAACTAGCAAATTATGATTATAGTGGTTAGAGGATAAATTCATTGATTTGTAGTCTCGTTCGAAATGGAACGGCACATCCACTTGTAAATGTCCCAGAATAAATGCAAGTTTTTCATCACTACTTTCAATAACAGATATCTGCAAATTAAAGACTCTACATTAAAGAGATCCAGAATCCCAGATCCCAGAATAAATGCAAGTTTTTCATCACTACTTTCAATAACAGATATCTGCAAATTAAAGACTCTACATTAAAGAAACGCTCACTGTCAACTACCCACAAGTTAACAAATGCTTGCACAATCTTCACATAGTATTGATTTATAAGTATTAAATTCTATGATTATATTTTATCACTTTCTCATATGTAGAATAGCTGTCCTACTCAGCGTGCAGGATGGAGAATGATGATTAACATTACCTCACACGTTTTTTATATTCCCTGAAAAACACGTAGCACTGTGACTTCCACGGGGCACATCTTCCTAACCTTGTAATTTATTAAGTCAATGTCTTATCAACCTCCTTATAGACATTTCTCCCCATCACATTTAAGCATTTCAGAATTAACAGCACTGCCCTTCTAGGAGGTTAAATTACCGCCGCGTTACTGGCTTTCAGTCAGGACGAAGTACAAAGAGACTGAAACCAGCCCTGCTGGGCTGGGTGCCATTCTGACCAGCCGGCTGTGATTTAACGTGCTGGAGCCAACCGACCACCACCCCAGCGTGGAGACCTCTGGGCTGGCTCCACCTGGACCAGCACAAGTGGCAGGAGGTCTGCGTCCTGCCATCAACAGCTTGGCTTACCGGGACGTGGTCTACTACACGCCGGTTGACTATCCTTAAACTCTTCTTTAGGTTATACTTTGTGGTTTCCAAGGCTTTCCTCCATCCCACCTCCCAGTTACCCTGCACAATCAGAAGTGTTCCACGGCACAGTCCACGCGCCAGGTCCTGCGGGAAGCAGGCGCAGGGTGAGCACTCCGCACACCTACAGTGAAAGCTCCGAGGGGCTGTTAAACAGCCACTAGACACAGAAGGGTGCTGCAACTCGGAGACACTGGTTATGACTCGTCCAAGATGACACAGAAAATATCTGACAGGAATAGACAGAGAAATTGTATTTGAGACTTAATTCATTGGGTCAGCAGGACCCAGCTGGAGGACTGATACCTTCCTTCCTCTGCCGCAGACACTAAATATTACCTAACTTCAGTGACAAACAAACAAAAGAAGCTACAGATAAGTCTCCTTCACGACACAATGCTGATGCACACCTGGAAAAATATTCCCAGTGGGCATCAACCATGGAAAAGGTCACAAACGCGAGAAGTCATCCTGCAGTTGAGGACCTTATCAGATCTCGTGTTCATAAAGGGGATGAAATTCAGGTTACAATGGACAACTTTAATTCTGCCAAAAATGAAACGGTCAGTGTTTGACTTTCTACCTCAGGGTTCTTTAAAGTATTTCTCAGCATAATTCCCTACTCTTAGAATTGGAAGATAGAAATGTTGTTACCTGGAACCATCCAGCCTTCTCTATGAAGCACCAGAAGAAACAGAGCTTCAAAAGTCCTCTCTCCCAGCCGGTAAATGAGCGCTGCTGGACTGTTCGCCGGCAGCGGGGTGGTGTGCTTGCCCGGGTGCTCGCCCTGAGCACGCTACCTCTGGTGCCGCCGGCCGCCCGGCTGTGGGAGCTCGGTGCTTCTCACATGACAACTTAGTCTAATTGAGTGGGACAAATTATCTTACAATGGACTCTGTGCAACAGCGGCAAGACTAAATCTATACTCCGGCTAACTCTGAACACATAATTTAGCCATAAGAGACTCGCAGCGTCAGTGCTTTCCACAACAATCTGCTAAAAGCGAAAGAAAATGAAGTCTCAAGAAATTCCGACTTCAGTTCCAGAAAGAAGCATAGTATGTCCCTGATACATGAGCTCAGAGCTAGAAAAACATTCTTCTTCTGGCACAGCCGATTGTATTTCCTTCTCTTATTGCCTCTGACTCCTCGCCCGGCGATGCCGTGCTCCCCACTGCCGGTGGTGGGAGAGCGGGGGAGGAGGGATGTTGCCTGGCTCTCAGCAGGAAAGCTCTGCAGAGAAGGCAGTCCCCTGCCCTGGAGCCCTACAGCCCGATACCTGCCAGGTAGGAACAACCACAAGGAAAAAAGTCACGTCCGAGCATTTAAATTCATTATTGGCTTTTCTCCCACTATGAATTATCCAGAGTACAAAACCCCTAGTTTTGTTATTTGATGCTAATCTTGTTGGTAGAGCTACAGTTTCAGAGATGTTCAGCCTGACTAATTTAGTCCTCTCCACCTTTGACTGTCCCTATCCTTTTTAAGAACAGAGTCTTTTTGAAGATAAAGCTGAGAAATTTAAATGAAGGACTTCAAAATACAAGTACTGACTTTGCTGACTCACAATCGTTAAGAAAAGGAGATACTTGGCACTACTGAACAGTTATGATCTGCCATCAGTTACAGCACCTTTGCCATGGTTTTTTGGGGTTTCTTTTTTTAATTTCTAGACAGTCGGTGTACCTATGACACTAACTTGTGGGAACTATTTAGGAGAAGCCTACTTTCTGCAGGTGAGAGATAGAAATGTTAGTCCATCCATTGGCGGGACTACATGGAGCTTTTGTATGTACAGCTCCTTCTATCCTGACCACGTACATTACAGTAGGGCAAATTATTAAAAGGGAAGATAATTACAACTATTATTGTATGCGTTGCTCACACCGTCACTGAGAGTCATTAAACAAAACTGGAGTGTACCAGCTGCCTTATAGCAGATCTCCGTAGGGAGCGCAACGGGGAGCTCCACTTGAAGAGGAGTCGCTTACTATCACTTTGACATTGACACTTGATTTGTATTTATTGAAACGCCTTGACAAATATGTTCTTTCAGACACCCCAGCATTAACACGAACCTCGTCCCCTGAAGATACGGCACTGACTGTTACGCAAATTCTTTCGCCAAAGTTGGCTTTACCCAGGTTCTGGGTTGACAACAAACCATTGACCTACTTCATTTTAGCTGTATTTTTTGAATCAGTTGTTCCTTGTCTCATATCAGAATGAATGCTAATCCGTGACACAAATCGATCTGAAATTATAGAGCCAGAACGACGCGTTTGTCCTGGTGATGCTTACGAGAATCCCTGGAGGAGGGCTTGGGACCGTCTCTCCTCAGAAGGGGAGATGGCAGTCCTGCTGAGCTTTATCAAGCCAGGATATTTTACTAATTTTCCTCTTTTTCTCATTGCATACTTCTTTTCTTCCTAAAGCACAGTTACATTGGAATGATGTAATTTTTTTAATTACTTGCCTGCTTTCTCAGGAGCGTGTGCTGGGCTGCAGTTCCAGGCTCCGACCGCTTCTCTTCAGCCCTGCTTCATCCATGGAAACGACCAACCACCACTGGTGGCTTTGGCCGTGACCGTGTGGGAGCCTGGCTGGTTTCTGCCTGCTTAAAATTCTGCACTCGCACCAAAGGAACCTGGAGATGGTTCACCTGGTTTGAAAACGAGCTGCAATGCAAAGCAGAACCCAAACTATCCCCGCTCCTGCGCTTTGTAGTGCCATTTCTTTATTAATTTAATACCTCTACACTCAGCTGTTGTGCAGAATTCAGGATTGATTCCTACACTGATTTCCACAATATGATTTACATAGTAGCTGAGTGTAAATTTAAAATAATTTGGACTGAATGATCCTTACTAGAATAGATGGCCTCAAGAAAAGGATGGAAAATAAAAGCAGCTTTAGTCAGAATCTAAGCAATTTGCTGCCAAATACAAGCAGCATTTCCCCAGATTATAATTTACACTGTATTAACTGTCAAGAGTACTTTTGAGAAATATAGATAACAATTCAGATGCAATCGATAGGGAGTGACAGTTGATTTTAAAGCTTAATGCAAGACA
>Ga0065711_1041625_pt1 | contig 16001 bp, 5 predicted proteins | sample Hoacrofraction12_FD_59098 | JGI IMG/M metagenome (GOLD analysis project Ga0065711, IMG submission 59098) | Hoatzin crop microbial communities from Cojedes, Venezuela - Epithelial fraction 12 v2 (version 2) | ecosystem: Host-associated > Birds > Digestive system > Esophagus > Crop | place...
ACCCGCCTGGACAAGGTCCTGTGCAACCTGCTGTAGGTGACCCTGCTTCGGCAGGAGGGTTGGACTAGATGACCCACAGAGGTCCCTTCCAACCCCTACTATTCTGTGATTCTGTGATTCTGTGAAATGTGTCAGACAACAGGTCCACATGTAAGTGAGAAGCAAATGCCTGAACTTAGCTAACATGGAAAATCAAGCAATTGCGAAAAAAAAAAAAGAAAAAAAGGAGTAGACTAGACTTAATAATTAGAGAAAAACTAGGGTTTCTATGGGAAGCAACACCTGCAGGCACTGAAACCATTTTACAGCATTCAGGTTGCATTCATTTTCATACACAAGGATTCATACTGATAACTCCAAAAGGTGCTACTCATCATTCCCATCTTATAAGACAGTATGATAATCACTCCCTCATCTTCCCTTACCAACGTTAAAGTTTTTTTTCATTTTATTTTTATGACGATTACTTATTTTTGTGTTATACATAATATATCTCATACCTGTAAAAAAAAAAAAAGCACCTGCTGGCAAATTATGTTACTACATAGCTGTGCCTCTCAAAAATTCATTTTTTCCGTAGCATAATTTAGCCATGTTTCATCCTGGTGTTAGTAATGAGAATTTGATTATTACAGCCACACTGTTTTTCTTAAAACCACATCTTTCACTTAAATGTATGATTTTTTTATTCCCATAACAAGCCCCTACTAAGAAGTGAAAGGTGCATTTGCATGTTATGGGTGTTTCGTTTTTTCCCAAAGGAAAATAGTCAGGATTAAATGTCTCCAAAATGTGATTTGATAGTCTTTAAGACAATTACTTGGATGTTTCCAGTTATCTCCTGGTTATTTCACATGCGTATTTTAAAATGATTTCCCAAAAAAATGCTTCTCTTTATGATAGATAAAAATTGTAGCATGAACCCAAATCTTAAGCAAGCCTTATGGTGGCATATAAGAAATCTCATCTAGCGGATAACAGAAGCTGCTGTGCATTAACTGAGTCAGAGCTTATATTGGAAGCAGTTACTAAAGACTATGAGATAAGTATTGATTTTATTACTGAAGTCATTAATTTCAAGTAGTACTTATACTTAGCAGTGTTTATTGTCCTGTGCCTTAGTTATTATTATAACATTCTAAACACCAATATATTAAACTGATGATTTTCTAGATTAGAAAGTGTGGAACTCATTAAAAACACAGACTTCTGTCATTGGACTTATTTCCATTAACACTTCTGTGTATGTAGTAGAACATGAAACTTAAAGTGAAATGCTGCCCTGAATCAGCTAAGAAAGTATTTTTTAGTTTGATATATAAACAAAAGCCAGGGACAGTGGCCTATGCTTTGCGTATCTGTATATGCCAACCAATAGAAAAATGTATTTGTATTATATTTCACTTGAACGTAGAAGGCATTTTTAATTCCATCAGCTCAGGGCTTAAATTAGACTTTAAGGTAAATGTTTTCATTTAGCTTATTGATTCTGTTCCAATTTAGGAGATTACCCCATAGCTCTAATTCACCCAAAGAATCTCACTGGGGAGATTTTCAAAGGCACAAATAGAAGTCAGACCACTAACTTCCATTGACTGCTGAAAATTGTATTACTGCCTTCTCTCTGGATACACAGAAACCCAGTTCCCATTGTTCTCGTAACAGGAAGGAGCATTCGTCTTTCTCAAGTAGGCTTTGAAAATGTTGATCAAAGCAGGGGGGACCAGATGCTCACAGTTTGCTATAGTTCTGCTATGGTCAGTGAATTATTTGGACCATTTGGGACACAAGCCATATCATTGCTAAAATGATTAGAAGTTACTTAGTCTCCTAATGACAAAATTCAACATTAAAGATTTAAGTTTTCCCAGCTAAAGTGGAATAAGAAAAAATGTTTTCTATAAAAAATTCCATTCATTAACACCAATGCAATTGCCTGTTAAAGTCATTCTTCAACTGGGATTTTTTTGTGTGAAGATGTGAGATGTTGACCTTCATTCTTGTTCTGATCAGTGCAGAAGCGCTGCAGAGGAACTGCCCTCACCCGCTTGGATAAAGATATCCAAAGTGTAATGCCTTCACTGCATTGCAATTTAGGTTGGAATAGTGTTGGCAGATGCAGAAAAAGTGCATCCAGACTCTTACACCTGCTTTTCCACACTTTCTCATAGTTCCTCTTCTCTGCCCCATATGCCAAAATAGTTCCCCATGCTGCTAGTGCCACCCACCCCCAGGAAAAATTAGCTGGTTTTGTGTTCCAGCATCATGCCCCAGTTAGCATGCATGTATAGAAAGCAATTTCTTTTCTTAAATGAGCAAAATGAATGCCAGGAATATCTCCATCTTCTGAGATAAAGTTCATGGGGTTTTATGTGCTGCCCCTAGTTTCTAGCATTTTGAGCTGAAATGTGCAACAAGGCCAGGGTACAAGGTGTATCGGTTTTTTATCTCGTCTACTCAAAATCAGCTGCTGAGATGATGCCACCCTTGCCTTGGTTTCTCATCATCTGTTTTTCACTCCTGTTGACACCATTCCCAGCCCAAGTACCTTTCCTTCGCCCCCATTCCGTGCAGTACGTCAGCGCTGGGTAGGGGTTGGTTAGCTGGAGATAAAGAAGAAGGAGGTGAGGAATGATAGCAGAGGATATGCTGGAAAAAAAGAGTAGTTCACTGAGTGTTTGAAGAAGTCGGAGCTACGTGAAAGGAAAATAAGATTTCAGTAAATAGCAATTAGCAAAAAGGGAAGAGAGTTTAAAATCATAAATAATAAAGAAAAAAATGCGACAAGATTTTTCTCTGATCTTGCAATCATAAAATGTCCAGATCTTCTTTGAATGCTTTCTTGAAACCCACTAACATTATATTTTATGTGGGTGAGAAAAGGTAAATATAGAAATGCAAATGAGTCCTGACAGATCAGCTTAACAATCAGTTTTTGAAACACAGAAGGCCGACTGCAGTTTAGCAGTTTATTTTGAGAGCTGAGTAGGATGGCATATTTTTACATTAAACAATATTCATTTTAGTTTTCTTGTGTTTATTTTTGTCTGAACATATCCTTATAATTTTCTGCCATGCAGTAAACACCTCTTCGTTTGCCTGAATTAATAGGATAAAGATTACCAGTTTGTTGGAACAGATAATGATAAATGACTTGCATACATTAAATGTGTTTGGGAGTTGTTTAATCCATAAGTTTGATGTTAAAAACACCAACATTGTTTTATAAAATTGTACTATCAGCATGATCTATGAGGCTTTCCTGTGGTAATCTCATACGACGTCTCATTTATGCTAACATAAAACACTGGCTATGCTGAAATATCAGCTCACATAGAACTGCGTAGATCTGTTAGTTCTACACTCACACATAAAAAGCCTAAATAATCATTGTGAGAAGGCATGCTATGACTACTTGTTTGGTGTCAAAACAGTAGAGATGCCATATTGTAATACAAGCTGGCGTGAGGCTCCTGAGAGCTCTTGAGAGGTACTCAGGTTTTTTGCTGAAATGTAGATTTAGTAGCAGAGCTAATAACGGATATTGAGATGTGATGTCTTTGTGAAAGGCGCGCTTTTTTGTACTAAATGATGTGGTGGGATTCAGAGTCTGCTGTTACTTTTTGCTTTTAAAGAAGCAGTAATTTTGTGTTTTGTACTGCAGAGAAGCTGTTTGTGGCTGTAGAAGGAGAGGGCACAGGAAGGAACTGGACTCAGTAGCTTGCGGTAGCGTCAGCATCACTCAGATGCCCTGACTTAGCAGGGGTGGGAGTGCCCTGCTCTTCTGGTCCTTAGCTATTTGGCTAATGGGTTTTTTTAAATTTTTTTCTTTTTTTAAGTAGTGACTGTAAATGCATAAACTCTTCTGGGGTGCCATGGTACAGAGGATAAGTTAGCCACCTCCAGCTCAAATAGCAGCCCTTAAGAGATGTTTTCTCGTGTAGACGTTAGTAAGTTACGATGTCTCAGATGTCTGGGTTGCTTAGGGAGGCTGATTTTTTTTTTTTGCCTGAGTGTAAGTTTGGAGATATCTCATAGGAACTTACTTTGCATTCTTAATAATAACAACAAAACCTCTTCTGTATTACATGTTTATGGATCACTTTTTCTTTCATTTACTTCCTAATGGACTTAGAGTGTTGCAAAGAGAAAAAATTATGGGTTATGAGATAAGAAAAAAATACAGCTGTAATTCTTGCTTCTCTCATGCTAGTTAGGCCAGCAGTGTGGAATTTCTTGTAAAAGACACACTAGTTGCTTACTTAGCTTTACAGACATTGTCTAATGCCTACTCTTCTGTAGCCAGATGGAAAAAATAAGTCTGGTAATATTCTTTGATCTCTGTTTGTGTTTTGAAGTCTCTTTTATAGTTGATAGCCTCAGACCCTTGCACTTAAGAAAAAAAAAAAAAGGTCTGTGTTACCTTGAGGGCATGAGAGTAGATGGCAAATTGATAAGGCACATGGGTAAGAAAAATTATGTTTATTTTCTAGAAAAAAGAAAAAGTCTCTTTTAGTATTCTCATTAAGAGAAACTTTATTCCATGTTAATTGTATGCAATAAACGAGTATATATGTAAGGCTGGATGACCCAAACCAAGATTAGTTTACTCAAATGTTACTTCAATCAAGATTAAATAATATGTATCAAAATTGATTTTTTGGTTGTGCAACTATTGCTCTGTTTATGTGTTTGTGACTTTATGAGCTGGGGCATGTATACATAGATGCATGTACATGCACTTAAAGATTTGTACGTGTGTATCTGTTTATGCAGAACACATTTGTTTTCCTCTACCACCAAGAACTTAAAAGGTGCTAGGAAAATGTATAATGTTGTGGTTGAGAATTTAAGTTGAAAAGTGAGGAAATTAAGAAACAAACAAACGTGCCCTCATAGAAGTGACAATTTTGAAGGCATAGTTGTGCTAAAGTCTTGAGGGGAGAGGTAATATCAATTTATATGTTTATACAGTGCCAAGTGCACTGATGGTGTTCAAGAAGTAAACAGAAAAAGTAGAGTATGTTAGTAGAATGTTAAATTTTCCATTTTTCGTTTATTTTATGCATTTGGATGATAAAAAAAAAAAGTGACACTTGTTTTGTACTCTCCATGAGCTGCAGAAAGTCTCAGGATCCTTTGGTTGTTGTATTTAATAGTTCTATATGACAAATAAAACAAAAAATAGCCGCTACCAAGCTGATCTGGGAACTTTACCGTTTCCCCAAGCTGACAGGGGTAAAATGATGTGTAGGTCTGGTCCCCACACGCAATGCTGAATTACATGAGCATGCCCTTCGGTTCACAGAATTGCACAGCTTTCATGGCAAACATTGCTGCATCTGAGTTGATCTCCCCAGAGCTGGTAGAGTCATAGGGGCTGCAAAATAAAGGTTGGGTAATTTTTAGCTTTAATGAGGTCTGTAACTGTTGTTCTGTCACGCCCTATAGTCTCTGTACGGCTGTCTTGCAGAGGCTCCCTGATAGTCACCAGATTTAGTCTTCTAAAATGGGAGACTGTTGCAGGAATGCATCAAAGGCAATGCAAGAACTATATGTGACAGAGCTTTAAGTATGGCTTGGACTGGAGAAAGAGTGACCTGCTTTGTTTTGCAAACTTGATAAAGATGCCTTAAAATCAAGAACGCTAAAAAGCAGCTCATTACCCTCCATGATAAGACAGGGAGAGAGCAGCAGATGCCCTTACTTATGAGTTGACCCCGTCCTAGTGTGACTTTCAGGAGAGGATGGCTCATCAGCCTGTGCTTCGGTGGCCAGGCTTTTCCTCGTCAGTCTGTCCTCCCTCAACACTAAAGCAGCTTTACCAGATCATCAGTTTCCAACACGATCCACAGTAGGTTCTTCAGAAGAGATGACGGAGAGGTCTCTGCGTAAGGAAGTGGCTTTGGCTTTGAGGAGAGTGGAGAAGGACTTCTGTGCACGAGAGGGCTGACCTCATGGCCTTGCAGGCTTCCAGTGAGAGAGGCTGTAGCTTTCATCATGTCTCGGTGAATGAAGTACCCCTGTGCACAAGAGAGGACGGTTGTTTCAAGCACTTCCTGGAAGATAGTGCCAAGATGCTGCAGAGAGTCTGCTACCCTTTAGAAGGTAAAGGTGAAGTCTCTAATGAAGGGAGAGAGAAGTGTACAAAAAGTTCTGCGCTTTGTGGATAAAAAGCTCTTTGGAAGGTATCTGATCCAAGGAAAGAACTCTGCAGTAATTTGCTAGTGACTTTTATCTATGACACACTAAAACAAAAATTTAAAGGCTGGGGCACAATGAAAGCTGAGGAGAAAAGAAATTAAATATGTCTGACGATTTTAGAGAATGACATATATTAAGGCTAGATAGAACTAGTGTAACACGGACCATAAATTAATTCTGTAATTTTATCTTCAAGTCCTTAACTTCTGACTGAACTGCAACATGTAAATCAGAAAGGCAGCCAGTCTTGGTGTAACGTCTTCAAGTGGTCCACTGCATCTGTGAAAAAGTTGTCCACATGGCTAATTCCAGAATTAATTGCATTTCCTTTGAATAAGCTTTCAAATTGCTAAGGAATGCACATGAGCAGAAATTACACAGAGGAAACTGAAACTGGTTAAATGAGCTGTAAAACACTGAATCACACAGAAGCAAGCCACCTTTTATGGGGCTTCACACCTCTGAATACTTAATCAGTTTGGTTTGACTTGCTATTGCTCCAGTGGGGAAGGCAGTGGACTGGGGTTGCTTCTGTGGCAGCAATTGTGCACTGTCCTGCCAACCAACAACACTGCGCACGACGCACTCTGTGAGGCGAGGTGATAGAAAAGCTTTTTTGGTGACAAGTTTTCCCTGTCTGACTGCATTTTTGGTGTGAATGAAGACAAAAATGGTCACTTGCGAGGTGCTGTTTCAGGCATCCCTTCACATCCATCAGAATACGGGGCGGCTTTTCGGAAGGCAACAGCTCCTGTGGCAGGATGAATGGATGCAACCTGTGCAACCAGGTCCATGCGGACTTTGCATCTGTAAAGGGAGCCTTCCATTAGTCCTGTGAGATAAAAAGCTGTCTGGCCTACAGTTCTGAAGCTTTCCATAAACTCTGTGTTAGATTGTGTTACCAGACAAAGCTGTGGAGGATAGTGAGCATTGGCTACAAGGCAGGGGTTTCTTCTATGAGGCAGCTCAAGTATTTGGCTGGGATTCATTTTGTCTAGCTCGTTCTGGAATTCTGCACTTTCCTTTTTTTGTTTTTCGTAAAAATCTTTGTCTTCTGTCTGTCTGTCAGCACACTGCCAACCGCAAGATCACAAAGCCTTTTGGTTTTGGTACTCAGAACTGCAGCTGTCATTTGAAAAGGCAATTTTTCTGCATTGCTAGTAAGTGACACCATTCCACATTACAGCTCATGTGCTCCTAAAGGACCACTTTATAATAACTGTGGTTTTTTTCCTGTGCTGTATTTTGGTGCAGTGAACAATTTGGTACATTCCGGTGTCTTACATAACCAGCAAGATGATAAGACATCTTTAGCGAGTGAGCACTGACACACTTACCTGGCACGAGTCCAGATGGTGAAGGACTTGCAGTTAGAATGTGCTTAAAAGAAAGGCAATCTGAAATCCCTAATGCTTGCTTTTAACGCTGTGTGTTACCATAGGAGTTATTTTTGCTAGGGTGCAAAGGCCCAGTGGCAGGTGTGGGACTGATGCTCCATTGTTCTTTAGCCCGTACACGTGACTCCTGTAAAATAAAATGATGGGCAAGAAACCAGTCCTGTTGATCAGGAATCACAGAATCACAGAATGGTAGGGGTTGGAAGGGACCTCTGTGGATCATCTGGTCCAACCTCCCTGCCGAAGCAGGGTCACCTAGAGCAGGCTGCACAGGACCTTGTCCAGGCAGGTTTTGAATATCTCCAGAGAAGGAGACTCCACGACCTCTCTGGTTCCACTTCCACTGAGACAAGGAGGCGGTGACCCTCTCCCTGCCCAGAGCCACTGCTGGGTCCGTATGGGGAAGCCATCCCCTCCTGGTCATCTACACAGGGGGAAGAGCCGTCCTGGGGCTGCGGGTCTCAGAGCAAAACTGAAGGCTGCTTGTGATGGGCAACATGCGGGAGATTTGGCAGGTCGCCGGTTCTTTATGTCCTCTGCTGCAAATGCCTCACGTTTTGTGCTGAGCATTGTTAGCCCATGTTGAAAGAAGAGCCCATCTCCCTTCGTGATTTCTCCAACTGGTCCAAATGTAGAAACAGAGCGTTCCTTTTAAAGGACTGGTGGATAACTACTTTAATAGTAGTGGAAAACTTTCTGATACTAAAGCTCTCTGTCACTGGGAGTGAAAGGCACTCTGGTCTTATTATAGTGATTTTCAGCTCTCAGGATGAAGCTTTCCTGCGCCTCCATGGGTCATGTGGAATGATTTTGTAGCTGTGGTGAAAAGGTTAGCAGATAATTTTGTTACACTTTTTCCTTGAGACTCTTTCCATTGCCATGGGGAAGTTTGTGAGCCAGCTCCCTGGCACTGATAGCTATGGAGTTAAGCAGCTCCCAGCAACACCGGTGTTAGTGCCCTGAGCACTGCAGTCTGCTCACACGGGGTGCTGGCTGTCCAGTCTGCTGGACTGCAGGGTGGAGGTCTCTTAGGTAACATAGATTGTATTCGTAAATTCTCAGGGCTTCTCTTAGTGTCAGTGAACTGTTCACTCCTGCAGGGTCTGCTGACAGAAATCTGGCTGGGACGTAGTGTTGTTTGTATTATTTTCGCTAGAAATAGGAGACATTTATGCTGATAAGAGACAGTTATTGAGCAGATTAAAAAAAAAAAAAAAAGTAGTTCCTTTTTATCCTTTCTTTCTCATCCTAGATAGGTTATTTTTTCTCCTTTCCCTTGTGGGTAGGGGAGGAAGCTTTACAAACTGTGTTTTTACACCCCGTTGATAAATGAGTTTTGAGTGTCAACACTCAAATGTCCTGTGCCATCAGCTCTGTGAAACTGCAGTGAAATATGCAAGTGAGGGAGAAAAAAATCCTTCGGTTTCAGCCCAGCTGAGTCCCCTGCCAGGGTGCTGTGGGGAATGTTGATAAACATTGGGAAGGGCTGAGAGGTGGCAGAGGCAGGTGAGGAGCCGGCGGCTTCTGAGGGACCACAGGAAGCTGCCAGGGCATCTCTTCCAGCGTCTGAGTGCCAGAGGTTCCTGCTCAGGGGAAGCCTTTACGACTCTTCTGGTTTTACATTCCCTGGATTAAGGAAATAAGTGATGCAATGGAAATGCAATTTTTAATACGCATTTCTGGTAGGGATGATATTTTACATCTCCCTCTGCCTTTGCTGAGTAAGTGCTGTTAGCTCCAGTTATTCCTTCCTAAGGAAAGTCTTCTAATTCATCTTTATCGGTACTCCAGGTAGAGGTGATTTTGGCTTTTTTTTTTGTTACCTGGCATGGCTGTGCTGTCAGTGCTGCTGCTGCTGGGGCTAGTAGACGTGACTGCTGCTGCGGACGTCGCGCCTAGAATAAAAGCAGGGTCAAGGTGGAGAGGTGAAAAGAATCGTGAGTAACTCAGGCTTTTCCTTCTCTTCTGCTCGGCTCGCTGTTTGAAGAAATGTCTTAGGCCTCGTTTTGCTGTGTAATTCTTCCTCTCCGGGAGGTTATTCTTTAATAATAACCTTAAAGCCATACAATTTTAGGTATTTAAATATGCATGCAGAAAGCATGGGCCACACCTTCTGTATGCTCCGCACATCTGCAGTACAGTCCTGAATTTCACCGCAAGCGTTCCGAGCTGCCTGTGCTGATTAACTCCTCTGTTCCCAGAGCTGTAAGAATCCCAGGCTACAATCAGCTGTACTTTTTCTATTTACAGCCTTACCATTTTGCATGCTATTTCAAATGTTAGCATTGATAAAAGTAGAGGATTTTACAGGTACGCTGTTGTGTGAAGGAACCATGGTGATTATACTGGGCAAATTTATGGATACAAATGGATGACTGCAGTTTAATATCTACAGATCTAGAAAGGGGGATTTAATGCAGCATTGCGGCTTGTGCAGGGTTTATCGATGTTGCACTTAGAAAATAACATTACTATTAGAAAAGGAAAGTAGATGAGTCATAACAATATTTGGGAGTGAGACTTCCTACTTCATACACAGTTGCTGGACTGAAATACCAAGGTGATTATTTTCATTTAAAGGGCAAGTCAGATCTTGCTGAGATTATTGTTTATTCCTGTCCAGCTATAAAAATAAGCATGCCCATGATGGGCAACAGACTATTACCATAACGCCTGTGAATTTTTGCTATGCTTTCCCCCCCTCCCCGAAATACCTAGCTTACAAAAAGGGGAAGGAGTACTGAAAATGGAATAAAGGTTTGCAGTTTAATTCAGCTGAACGTGTTGTGATTAATTGGAAGATGCATGTGATGGAAGTCCCTAAAATAACCAGAAGACGGAGGGGTGGCTGTTGGTATCCTTGGGATGGGTATTGTCTTGACAGTCACGTTATCAGAAAACTGATCTGCAGCTTGAGTAATATTTGTTTGTCATGAAGTACAAACATACATATCAATAAATCTGCCACTTCACTTGGTCCCCCAAATCAGCAGCATTAAGGAAAGAGGATAGAGTGGAACTGAGAACTGCCTTATCCACTCACAAGTCATTCACATCTGAAAAACACACTGCCCAAACTGTCAGGATGTTAATGTGTGAAGAAGTGCTGCACCAAAGTAACATTGTATAGTTTCTAAATATCTAAGTGTATTAACTAATTATGGCCCAAAGAGCCCTTTGATTTAATGGATGTGGAAACTGAGGCACAAATCTAATACGACCTGAGAAGTGTTGATTGAATGTTTCCAAGGCATGTTTCTTGCTCAGTAAAAAGATCTTCTGAAAAGTGTGCCTGTATATCTTCTCAAGTACTACCTTTTATGAAAAAAAGCCAGTTCCCAGAATAAAAATACTGTGTTTTCAGTTTGATTCATTGATTTTCAGGTGTTTGGAAATTTGTGATTCTGAGTCTTTAGTCTTGAGTTTTGTTTTTTTCTTTATGAAGAACTGAAATAGATGGAGATGTAGCTTTTAGTGTCTCACAAAAGGATTACTGAATAAATTAATCAGCTTGGGATGACATTTAGCTATGATGAGTAAATTGCACAAAGATTCAGGAGTTTAAGAACACCACATCCTTTGGAAATTGTTTTGCAACTACAGTAGGTCATTTGATGTCATTAGTAGTTAGCTATTAGACCTGTAAGTTCAAATTGTTACCTTTCTTCAGGACAGGGGGCTCTCAATGAGCACTTTAGAAAATTGCTAATATTTGAATAAAGGAAAACCAAGGATGTAAATTAGTTTTTATATCATACTGATATTGCGATACTTGCTTAGAGAGATGAATTGTGCAATGTGTTGAGAGTTATGGAGCCAAAACAAGTATCCTTGAAATGAAGAGGTGTTTGGATGAGACCTTTCATTTAAATATTAGCAGTGTTCTCACTAAGAGCAACTGCTGGGCAAGAGAGATTTTACAGGAATGCCATTTGAATTGTATACCATTTGACTTTGCTATCCATGATGTCCAAATTTCTCTAGTAGCGGAATGCAGCTATCCTCCAGAGCTGGGTGCTGTGGGAAGTAGCTAGCTCCTTCTTAGAAAGGAGAAGGCAAAAATGTTGCGTAATCATAGTTGATTGATTCTTTGTCAATTGCTATTAATGTTATATATTTGCCTGTCAGTTGACAGAGTACTTGAGTGTTCTCTTGCTGTGTTATTTTTGCATATCCTAGTTAAAATACTACTAAAAAATACTCTGAGAAGGTGTGTGATTATGTAATATATGTATGTTCATTTAATTGGGTTACACTTACATTGCATAACTCAAGCCAAACAAATATGACTTTAAACGAAAGAGGACATGGCTGGTTTCTGCACCTCTTAGCAGGAACTTTCACTAAATTATTCAGGTATAGCAGTTTCACAATGCTTTAACAGTCTTTTGTATTTGCAGTATAGAGAGATTTCAAAATACTTTTGCCCTAAGTGGTCTTTTAAAAGGTAGAATAACTCTTTAGATTCTCTGTGATGCTTCTTTAAACAAGGTTGTGGCATAGTAAGAGGCATAATGAGTTGCCCAGAAAAGTCGTCGTGGTCCAGCAAGGACAGCAACAAAAATCTCATTTCTGTGAGTGGTGTCTGCTTTATCTGAGGTTACATCTTCTTGGACAGAGATTTGTTCTTTACTTTCTCGTAGAAGGGTCTTGGAGCTGGGAAATTTGTAGCCTAGTTTCTGCTCCCCCAACAGCTCAAATGAATGAAATCAGATTTGGGACAAGTAGGGAGAAATGATCATTTCTGACAAATATAACAACTGCAACAAAAAGTAGTATGGAAGGAAAATAAGGGGATTTATTACCATATGCATCCATACTTTTCATTATAAAAGCATCTGGGTGGGGTGGGGGTGAGCAGCACATATATTGGAGGCAATATTAAATATATAAAATGTTTAAATATATCAAAAATATTATTGCTTAATTGTGTATACTATGATGTTTTCTTCTGGCACATGTTATTAATTCTTTGTATTCACTTCACTTTTAAGAAAGCCAGCGACTATTGTTTAAATGCCTATATTTTCCAACTTACATGCTTATGATCATGGGAAATAATGCAAAGGAATCTCGTTGTTATTTTGATACTGAAGTGGTAATGTTTTAAGACTGTCTTACTATCCCTTAGAAAAATTGAATTACAGAGTAATACCATGGTTATCATTAGTTGCTATACGCTACATATAATGTTTACATTGAAGAATGTACAAGCATATATTCCAACATTTATAGCTTTGTATATTTATTGCTGTACTATATGTAATTTTCTTTATTAGGAAATTTTAATCAAAATGTTTGCTTAATCTATGAATAAAATATATTTTCTCATTTTATAGAGAATAAAATTGTAATTTTCTGGGAAAGTTTTGGATGTCATATGTAAAGACCAGAATTTAAAGTTGTCACAGAGTGAATTGCTGTAGCAGAAATGTGTGTTTCATATTTTTGGTAGAAATAGAGTTATGAAGTTTTAAGATTTTACAAGGCATTAAAACTATCTGTTGTTCAATTCAGTCTACATTTTAGGCAAAGAGCTTGAGATCAGCATCATTGTCTTACTATAGTTGTCACTAGGAATGTCAAATGCCACAGTTACTGTTAGGAATGTCACTAATATATCACAAGTAAAGAAGAGTGGTAACTGTTCTTGCTGATTCTTTGTATTTTGAAATGTATATATGTACACACATATGCATACATATGTGTATGTAATTTACACATATATAAGCATATGTAACATATACGTACATATACTTTCTAAAAGCTCCGTAACTTTCTCACTTGAGCACTCTGGGACAAAATATACTCTTGCTGAATCTGACCGATTGTGAAATTTTCCTATAGTTTAGTTGGTTTTCGTGAAGAATTGATTTTAACGGAATTTTAACATTTTTAGCAGAAATTGTGCACTAGGGAAACATCTGAAAGAGAAGGTCTGGCAGTAGGACTGACTCTTGCGAAAAGACTGACTTTTAATTCAAATTTTTACCCTTGAAGCTTAGAATATAAAGAGCGCGCATGCATCCTGTGGGCTGACAGTGATTCTGTGATTCTGTGTGGGCCTCGTTCCTTTGGAGGACCTTCGCGTAGGCAAAAGGATGATCAGGAGTGCAAAGCCACACGGCTACAGGATTCAGACTGTCACTCTAGAGCAGAATGTGGTGTGCTTTTGTGAACATTGAATTTAATGTTCAAAACATTTTACAACTCGATCTGGTAGAAAAAGAGGGTAAAAGTAAAGTAGTTACTGGACAATAAAGGTCTCTGAACAGAGGACAGAGCTAATGTTAAGCTGATAAACATTGTAAATATATGCATAGTAAAGGTAACCTCTTATAAAGAATTTTTGTCTTTATTATGACCTTATTTTATAATTTTTATAGTCTTCGTGTCTTGTTCAAAAGTACAGTTTCTCATTTTTGTCGCTAAACTGTACACAGCCTAAACGTAGAATATGCAGTGCAGAAGAAGGAAGGCAATAAGGTTATCAAGGTTTTGTAAGCAATAAATCTAGCAACTAGAACTAGCACCCCCCACAAAGTCAGCGTATGTGTGATATTCTTCTGGATTTCAGAACTATCAAGCTATTCGCAGAATATATGGAATTAGGAAATGTAAGAAAAATTTCAGTGTATTTGTTAATCTAACCTATCGGTATCCAAATTACTCTATAAAATTAATATATTATGTTTATAAGAGTTTTTACTTTTTAAAAGTAAATGTGTACATGCATATATAAAAGGGAAAAAAATACTGGTAAATAATAGTGACATTTTTCTACTGCTGTCTCCCTAGAGAAAAAGGCCAACCACGATAAGCACCTTTTCCTGTCTGGACAGTGAATACATTTCACTTTTCAGATTTATTTAGAAGTAGACGATGATTAAAATTCTGAATCCATTGAGGGATGTATTGGGACAGAAGACTTTAAAATTCTTGTAACGTGTGAGATAAAGAGTAACAGAGATCATTTCCTCTAATTACTTTCAGTATTCACATAAGCTTCCAGTGGCTAAGGAATTTCCTTGAAATGATACTGGTAATCATAATTTAGTTTATGATTTTAAAATATTTTGCTTTTTTCAGGTTTACACTGGTACCTGAAACCTACTTGGTCTTTCTCTATGACTCAGCTAATACTGAGTCATCAGTCTAACATTTAATGTGGGTACACGCAGAGCTACTTTACTCTGTTAAAAGCTTTAACAGTCTGCTGTTACGGTGCTAAAAGCCCATCAGCCGCATGTTAGTCATTTCTTAGTCCTAGTCCAGTGTTTTCTAGGTAGGATAAATAAGCTGAAATTGTTTATGTGTTTTCTGCTGAAATGTTGTATTGCTATTCATTGATTAGTTGACTATTTGTGAATTTATTACGGTATTTCATACTCACAATTTTTACCGATCTTCCATTGATAAATAAACAGGATCCTAATTCTGTTAATGCAAAATCTAACTGTTGCTTTCCAAGTTTCCTCAGACTCATTGCAGTTTAGACAAGTTGAAATGTGCACTGGGGTTAAATATTGCAAGTTTTTCCATGGTTTATGCTTGCATATAAAAAAAATATATCCTTCAAATAATTTTTGTAAGAGGGAAAAGAAACCTGGTATGCAGCTGTATCTGTGTAAATCCGTGAAAAAGATACTTTCCGATTTAACCGTAATGTTGCTGCCTCAAATATAAATACACATGAATAGAAAAGGATCAATGGCAGTACTGAAAGAAGTTAGGAGAAATATTGTGTGGCAAAACACTTTAAAAAACACCTTTGCTTGCAGCGTTAAGAACATGTTAAGTCTATCTGCTGTTTCACTGAGAAGGCCATCTCCGACTTTGAACCAGACCCAGGTCCGTAGGTTGGCACTGCGAGCCTGTCACCAAAAATCCGGGAATAAAACCTCATAGCACCAATGTAGTGTTCAAAGGCAGGCATTCTTTATTGCAGTGCTGGATATACGGGGGATAATTCCACCGAACGTGCATACCTCATACCTTTTCCGTGCAGTTTATATAGATCAAAAATATACGTATTCATTAGGTTACATAACCCATTTCTTTCATAGTAAAATTGGTCCATTTTCATACACTCCTCCCACTCACGCTTGCGCAGTGCCTCCCAGCAGTGGTCGTCTGGGGTCCCAAGATGAAGGCTCATCCTCTTCATCACAGTGTTTGTTGATTGACTTTTGTTTCTGCGCAAACTCAGTTCTCTTCTGGCTCACATCCACACAGTAGGGTCATCTTGACCGGTTCTAGGCGACTTCTAGCCCCTATCAAAAACTAACCCCTTTGTATGGAGATGCAAGACTCTCTGCTTCAGTTAATTTACACAATAGATAGGTACTATAATGCTATTTCTATTAAAAATCCCCTTCACTACTATTGTTTAACATTAAT
>Ga0065711_1041628_pt1 | contig 16001 bp, 7 predicted proteins | sample Hoacrofraction12_FD_59098 | JGI IMG/M metagenome (GOLD analysis project Ga0065711, IMG submission 59098) | Hoatzin crop microbial communities from Cojedes, Venezuela - Epithelial fraction 12 v2 (version 2) | ecosystem: Host-associated > Birds > Digestive system > Esophagus > Crop | place...
TCATCTACCCAGCCAGTCATGCCATTGTAGAAAGCTATCAGATTGGTCAGGCATGGTTTCCCCTTGGTGAATCCATGCTGACTACTCCTGATAACCTTCTTTTCATCCACTTGCTTGTTGATGACCTCCAGGATAAGCTGCTCCATCACCTTTCCCGGGACGGAGGTGAGGCTGACCAGCGAAGAAAAGAAAACAAACTATACTCCAAGTCTAAGGTAATGTTGCCGTTTCCCTAGGAGCTTTACCCAAAGTCTACTTACTCAGACCATTAGAGTAACAGTCCCTTATTTCATCAAACACTGTGTTCAGGTACTACATGTCACTACACACAACGGTCTCATGAGACACCAGAGAGTTTTACTGTTCCTTGGTAAATCTGGACAATTTATATTTTCTTGCTAAAGTGTACACAGTAAAGTATATCTGTCAAAGGTTCATTTGTGCTGCAAGGCCACAGGGCAGCTCCAGTTCAGAGAAAATTTGCTGGAGGCGTTAGCTGCATAACAGAAAGTGGTGCTGATTGCTACCTGATAGAAAAATGAGAATGCTTCATGTCCACATGCATGGATTTCTTGAAAGTAGTTTTCCCTGAAATTTGAAAGGCAAAAAACTTGTCGTACAATCAGTTCAGCATCAATTGCTTTCATACCTGATGCCCAGCTCCTTCAAAGAGCTGAATTTCTTCAGCTGGACCCTCTGTTCTCAGGATTTTGATGGGCAGTGTCCTGAAGTTTTACAAACACACAGACACAGGAAAAATGCCTCTCTGTATCTTCTGCAGGCATTTTCCTTGCATGAAATGAAGCATAAATGTTTTCACTGAACACATGCTTAAGGACAAGCACATGAGTTACAGCAGGTTTTGCCCTATCCCCTTGGCACCCTTAGGCCTCACACACAACAGCTGAGCCACACTAGCTCGAATCTCCTTAAAACTATTGCTGCTGATGTGGCTTCCTCTGGCCAGGGAGGTCAGGGATATTTTTTGGCCAAGAACCTTAATGACTCAACAGCATTAGAGACAAACCTTTTTCAGCTGTTCGTCTGCATTCTTCAGGCATGAGGATGTGAAGAAAGGGAAGCACTGAACTATGTAAAGCTATGAAGTAAAGAGACACATTCCACGCTACAAAGCTATTCAAGTTAGCATCTCATTTATATTCTGGGATATAAACATAACTTCTTTCCCATATGCAGTGAAGATTCCCATACACAATTTTTCAAAACCAATGCTGCGTAAACCTTCTTAGAGCCCAGTAACCCCACAATCTTTGATGACCACTTTTTAGTATACTACCAATAAATGGATGAAGGTTAACATGTATTTCTCCTCCTCCTGTCCACTTCTTATATCTGCCTTTTTCCAGTCAAAAAGGGACCTTTGTTATTGCTTACACACACACAGTTTATGCATGTAGAAAGACCAAGAAATCTGGTTTCAATCACTAACTGGTGCTTGTAGACAACACTGGAATATGAATAAGGTAATAAAAGTCAGCCAATGGAAAAGACACGCGAAGAGACCACGGACTTGTTAGCGTGGCATAGAGGATGAAGATGGGTGTAGAGATAAAATGCAAGGAAATGTAGATGAGGTAGGAGGGTGCTGTGCCACCTGGATTCTTGCCAATGCCAATAGGAACGAGAGAGATGGGTTTAGATAGATAGCCAGGCCTGTCTCCAACCTAAAATCCCCAATGTTCCCAAAAGAAAATAGGAGTGCATTTCTCTGTTATTCATGCATACTTCGGAAATCTCCAGAGACTGCTCTGCAAACTGGAACACTAAAACAAAATGTCAAGACAATAAATGGGGCATTGAACGTCTGCCGATGGTTAGAGGAAGGCCTTTTCTGACTTGAAGGCAGTACCTTGTTTTCAATTCATAAACAGTAAAGTGATGCAGAGTAAGCACTGTCTTTTAGAATGAACTAAAAGAAGATAGAGTGGGGCAGTACAGCATTACTTGGCTGGATCAGTTACTTTCAAAAACTTCAACATGAAATCCATCTTGCCACAGGCATATCTTAGTATTTTCCTGCCATCTATTGCATAGTGTCATAACAGGTAGATTGTTAGAGGTCCCAAGAAACGTCAAGAATCATTTTTTTTCTTAATAATCTGAGGAAATTAATTTCAGTTCCACCTCCGCTCCCAAACTCCTGTCATAATCCAAGAAAGTTAGAACTTTTGCAATATATCAGCAGTGAAACAGTTAATGTTTTGTTCTCATTTAAAGTGTAAGCATTTAAAGCTAAAGGAAGACCTATCTTCCCTTTTCTTGGAACAGGAGAAATTCACTGTTATTATTTATCTAGACTCTTTGCTTTCCTTGGAACTGTAAGTTTAATTTCTAGGAGAAAATAATAGCGCTCATGCAAAAGTGGTAAAGCAAGTACCTTGTTGAACTACGTTGTAGTATCAGAGAGATAGCTCTGTGGCCAGACGACTCAAAACCCCAGCTCCATCTTTGGTGTATTTGGCAACTCCAATCATGTAATTAATTTTATTTCCCTCCACTTTGATTTCTTAATCTACAAAATGGAGATACTGGCTAAAGTCATTCAAGGACATTACAATATTCATAGTTTCATTCTTTGCTGTTATTTAATGTTTGAATGAAACCAGAAAACCTTTTGCTGCACAATAAGGCAGTTCTGCTGGCACATCCGTTTTCCCATAAAAAGCAGTTGCTGGGTTTGTTTCTGCTTCAGTTAGGCCTCTAGCCCACTCTGGCTCCTTAGGAAGGTCTCCCAGCATCAACTTAATTCCTCAAAGTGTTCAGCACCATCAAAACTGCACATTTTAATCATGTTTCATTTAATCCAAAACTTTCTATCAGCTGTAGTAATGGCTCTGATCAGCTTTGCAAAGCACTTTGGAGAACCGCAATGAAAAGCACTGTACTGGAGATCGGTATTATCACTTGCACAAATATTACCTGAAGACTTCAAAACACACACAAGAAACATCTTTTTGCCTCTGTTGACTCAAACACTGCTCCAAGTCACACAATATTCTTCAAGGAAGAATTTCAAAGCATTTAACAATTAATAATCATTCAACAACTTTGAAAACCAAATAGTGAAAAGTGGGCACTCACACAAATTGCTTTATCTACTGCTGAAATACAGCTGTCTCTGGAGCAAAGCATAATACTCATTTAACAGTACAAAGTCACAGAAGTATAGAGGGCATGAAGGAAAAAATATTATTGTATCCTTTTAGAGCAAGAGGGGAAGTTTGTGGAGGCAAAAGTGCAGTTAACCAAACCAAAATTTAAATAGCACCCTGCGCTTGATTCCAAATTGGTCAGAAATAGCCCGTATTTCCAAATTTGGTAATCTTCCAAGGAGAAGTCAAAAGCAACAAGTCTCTGTAGCGGTTGATAAGGGCAGAAGGGAGGTTTTCTCCTGGTTTGATTTACTGGCTAACTTCATCTGTACTGTTTATGATTGTTTAATAGTGTTGGTGGGCTGAGCTTGTGTTCTCTTTAGATGACACTTTAATGTTGCAGGGCAATCATTATTACATTCTTGTGAGGTCAGAGTGTCTAGAATGATTGTTCAAATCTAAGAGATGTAATAACTCCTCAGGCAGACAGGCACAAGTGTTAAGTCACTTCAAGTCCAGCTCCTGATCCACATCTCATTTGAAAATCACGGTTTCCAACAGGATTGTGCCCTCAGCTCCTTGCTGGACCACTGATACGTGTCTGTTCTGTTCAGGGGTCAGATGCCATATGCTGAATCACAGAACCAAACATGCTCTTGGGAGGTCTCCTACCCACATAGCAAGCCTTTCCCAGTACTGTTTAGCTCATGAGAAACTGTTTAGTCAGAAACTCTTAAGAGGACCTTGCAAAAACTAGTTTCGCACCACACGCCTTGCTTTGCCAAACACACTAGTCCTCATTCAAAGGCAGATTCCACAGTGCTTCCAATCCTGCTGAAAAATTTGCATTCTTCTTTAAGCAAGGGTAAAACACTATCATACTGGGCTTATTTTCACCCTTTTACATTCAGCGGAGTAAGAAAGACTGAGAAGCAGGGGAGGGGGATGCAGCCTACTTTTCTTAATCAGTCTCTCAAGCATGATTGCAGAAAAGACTGAGATTCAGCCTGACTAACGAAAAGCAATGTAGGCAGTCATCGCAAATTCCAACCAGGAGCACGTTCCTCTGAGTGCAGTGATCCCTTTTTTGACAAATGCAGAAGAAAACCAATGTATCAAAGGCACTTGTTTTCTTACAACTGCGCTCCCATCCCAGGTGGACAACAACTGGGCATCATTCAGCGTTAGAGAAGGATATATAACACTGATCTTGCCAAGTATCAGCCATGGAAGAATGTATGTTTGTTTGTCCCTCCTTTTTAATTCAATTGCTGTTACCACTAAGCATAGTACAGAAATCAACCAATGGATCAGATCTCCAAACGGGAAAAAAAACCACTGGGAAAACAGAACTTCATTTTCACCTTGTTGGGAGTTTTTTCCATTACTTCACTATCCTCTTCTAAGAAACACACTATCATGCTGTTGGCATGCACTTTTAATGTACTTGCATTTTGCTGAGATAACGGAAGTATTTATACAGTTTAAGGTTTAAACTTCTACTTCTCCTATTTTGAACAGCATCCTTTACAAAATATAAGAGACAGACACATTTCCAGGATTTTTCTTCTGGCCTAAAAGAGACAGATGGGGTTTCAGTCCCAAATATGCAACCGGCATTTGGCCCGGCATAATGGCATGCCCAAACTGCCTGAGGATGGAGCAGCTGTGGGGCCAGGGGGCAGGTCACAAATTGTCTAAACCTAGGAGACTTTTCAGAAGTGATTCCCTCAGGCCAGAGAACAGCTCTGAGGAAAACAAGCGGCAAGGATACTAAAATCACCTTCATTCAGTCTCCTGATACAGGAGTTGAAACTACTTTCTGTCCCTTTAATGTTCCTTCTTCCCCCATCTGAGACAAAGTGCCACCCAGTCCGGCGTCCTGTTTAAACCATCTCCTACCACGAGCCTACAAGGAAAGGAGAGAGTTTCCAGAGTAGCAACAAGTCTAGTATGGTACTGAAAGAAATTTTTGGTAAATACAATAAATTGCTGTCATGAAAGATCAGCCAACTCAGCTTGTGATCCAAGCTCTGTGGAAAGGTCTACACGAATGTAGAAAAGGACTAGAAAAATTACTGGTGGAGGAAAAGAGAGCAGCTCACTGCATCCCTTCCACTATAGAGGAGACAGAAGAAAAATTTACAACTGTGGTATCGCGCATGAGTAAAAAGACACTGTGGAAACCAAAGCACAGTTGAGGATGTAACTAAGGCTCCTGTTACCTGCTTATTCTCCTTCTTCTATATTTTACTGACATAGTTAAAAAAAAAAAATGAGCCAATGGCAATCCATTTAGACTGTACAAAAATGTATTTTTGAGAAGTTGCACCAAGGCTTGCTTCAGGGGACTGAAGTCACTCTAGTAACTCAAGCAAGCAGCATATGTAAAAACTAACAGAGCTCCTACTGAATCCAAGGGACTGAGAAAGAAATGAGCTTATTTGAAAGGTTTCTTAGAGAAAGTTTTATCTAAAACCCAAATTAACCTGAAAATTTTAGAGCCCAGTAAATGTGCTAGAGTGATCTACACACCATTTCCTATTAGGTGGCTGCCAAACAGATTTGTTACACATTTAATAAAGCAGTAAGATAGGGTATTTATGTAGCATGTTTAACTGTAAACATATTTGTACTATTTTGTTTAAATGAAAGTGTAACCTAATAGATGCTACACTTACTGGACAATGGGAAATGCAATGAGAAAAAGGAAAGTCAGAACTACTGCTGTATCAATCACAAACAATAACATAAGTACCATTGCACAGCCCCGCTTTAATAGGCCTATAAAACCTACATGTTTTGAGCCTCTAACAAGAGTGCCCAGCTGGCCACTGGTGAATTTTCAGGTACCTTGGAGGATCCAGCTACTTCAAGGGAGCAGTCTTGAATACTCTTTGCTGGGTCATACATCACTGCTATTCCTTCCCTTCAGGGCTTCACTTCATCTTTGGCAAAGGAGCATAGCTGCAGCTCCTTCCAATGTCAACACCTTTTCTTTGCTTGGCTAGAGGTGTCAGTGTGGAACAAACACGAGGTACTGCCTTCCTAAGTTCAGAGCTCCCCGAGTCACATGAACTTTCCAGGCTCAATCTTCTGCTCACTGAAACTTTACGGTATCACTGCCAGCTGCCTCAGAGTTCAATTTCAGCCCATCACTTCATTTCCAGTTTGGGAAAGAAGTGCAACAAACTGCAAAGGCACATGTCATAATAAACAGCTTAATAAAAACATCTAGTAACTTTTGCTTCTTTAGTGTACAAATCTCAGGAATACATGGAGAGATATCAGTTATCCCTTTACAGATGCCCAGAGAAACTGAGGTTGCAGGTCATGGAATGACTTAGAGGACCTCTAAGCGAGTGAGCAACAAAGCAGGGAACGGGACAAGAGATTTGCAAGCCTGTATCTCTTTACTGGGTTTACAATGTCTTTTGACAGACATTGTACTTAATAGTGGTTGCTTCTGAAGAAACAACTTCTCTCTTTTGGAGAAAGATGAACACGCTTTTTTTTTATGGGCAATTATTCCCAGAGTGGATAAAAATTACAGGGATAAGAGTACAAAAACACTGATGTTACAAATCTAAGCTGTTTTCTTCTGAGAATGAGAACAAAAGGAAAGCAAGATGTTTTTGGGTAAAATTGTTTTAAGAAAGAGATTCTTTTCTGTTTCAGTAGAGATATACACAGACGTGTGTAAGTATCTTTAATACAAGGAAAACATTGAAAGAGTAAGTTGCTGACTTTTGCTTACAATACTTGATCAGACTCCTAATATGAAGATCCTGAGTTCCGTCTAAGAAGAATATGTGGATGTTTTATTGTTAAACAATTAGGCCAAAGCCACACCGAGGAATTTTGTATCTGGTTCATACTGACTTTAATGGAAAATGAGCATCTAAGTGACTTAGAAAATCTCAGCAGGGCTGTACAAAAAGCCAGAGCATTTTTATTTGAATCTAGCCTGGGTAAGGCTCAGTGGAGAGCTGAGAACGCATAAATAAAGATACGGAATTGTGGAGGCAGGAAGGGTCTTCGTCTCCTCCACTCCCTGGTCGAAATGAAGTTTAGGGATAACAAAAACATCTGCTCTGCTAACTTGTGTATCAAAGCTAACCTCTGTTTACATCAATAAAAGCGTTTCACAGCCATTTTAGTTAGCATACAGAAAATGCTGCTTGGAATAGTTGTGAAATGATATGGACAAATTACTGTATTTTGAATAGTTATGACAAATACACTCTACGCAAGATGTAAACCTGGGCTGCGCATTGATGTAAGCGAGTGTATCTTTGCCTCTTGGGATAGGGTTGGGTGGGAGGGAGGAAAAATAGTAGATGCAAAATAACTGTCACCCTGTAACCAGAAACAATGGTTATGACTAAGTGCCAAAACTCAAATATAAGCAGATACAAACCCATGCTTTTAAAGAAAAAAAGGATTAACATCATATCTTTTTATATACACATTAGCCCATTAATAAATATTTGATATTAAGTAGCTAAGAAACATTATATTATAAGCCTAAACTACGCTGCTAGTCTCACCATCTAATCATACAAACTTTGAAAATAAGTAACTTCACATGTAATCACCTTCTAGTTGACAATAAAGCCTTTCAAAGCACTGAAGGGCAGCAGTATTGTCATCTCAAAAGCACTTCTCTGGGTATTTACAGCTCAGGATGAAAGAAAATATGTTGCCTCACAATAGGTTTCCAATTTTCCTAAGACTTACACTGAAAACAGAGAGAAAAGGTTTTATCTGTTCCCAGGATGACATTCCTGAACCTTCTCATCTGTACCAATGCTTCCCTCCTTTGCCAAAGTTATATGCAGTCTTTCATTCATTCACATTATTAAGTGCTTTTAGATTTACAAATGAAAGATGCTACACTGCTGCAATATCTCATCATCTTTCTGCCACTGTCTGAATCCAGCTCCTGTTTTTTATTGTCATTTGCCCTGCTTCAGAAGCCCCTAATTCTAATTTGCTTCAGGAGCCCTCATTATTCAGATTTTTAAAATCCACATGATAAAGCCTAGAGATGAAAAGAAGATATCTCCATTAGCTGCAGGTATAGGATTCCTGCATCAAGTTTTTAGAAGTTATGGAGGTAAGTCCCTTTGTTGTGTATTGAAAAAATATGTATATCTACCTAATTTATGTCAGTGAGCCTTGGATGACCCTTGCACTGACTATCCAACATTTAGGGTCATGCTAAGCCTCCACAAAAAACTTTCTTTTAAAACAGATGACATGTACTTGCTTTTTACTCTTTGCCTAACTAGGAGAGAGAGAAGAAAAAAGAAACACCTGAAAAAACCTAGAAAAAAACCCACCCTAAAACAAAAAAAACACAAACCAAAGCTGGATTCAGAAACAATCTGAAATGTCACAGCCAGAAATAAAGTGCAAGGCAGAGGAGGAAGAGTTGAGCAGACCCTGCCTATATGCTGGGATAATTCACCTGATCCAAATCACACTGCTTTGTGTGGTCTCCACCCCAGCTAACCTTCTGGCTACATGTTTGTCTGGGCTGGACAAGCAGACATGGTTGCCAACCTGCTCTGCTGCAAAGCATACGGAAAAGGGAAAAGGAAGTTTTGGTCCAAGACAAAGTACTGAGCTATCCAGGGCTGGATTCCTGCTGTTTTATCCATTATCCACGGGCTCATGAATATGTATGTCCCTCAAAATTTATTACATATTTTAATTTCTCACATGAATATGCCACTTAATTATTCTCCTTCCAGAGCACACCTCCAGCCCAGTAGCTCAGACGCACTTCTACAAGGCAAAAAGCTCTACTACCTGTCCAAATTTAAGAATAGGCAAGATTCTTTCCTCTATTGCACCAGTCTATCCACAGTAGTTCTACTCTAGTATACCAAAAACTACTGTCTGGTTCATCTCGTACTCTCCATGCATAATTATGCTCTCCACTGAAAGTGATGATAATGGACTGAACCAATAATCTTCAAAAGAGCAGCTGATTTCACCCAGGGCAGAAAGCATATTCTCTCATCTTTCCTATAGGCTGTGCTTTTATGCTAGCATTAACTTCTTCAGTTTTTCTGTTGCCAGAAATACCACAGTGTACAATGATTCACCCTGAAAAGGTGAGACACCCTTTCACTACTGAAAAGGTAAGACAATCATTTCCCTTCAGCCATATATTCTGGAGTATGTCCCCCCACCAGGTGCAATCTCACAGAGGTGGACAGGTAAACAAACATTGTAGTTTTCTCATAACTTTCTACTCTCCACTGTTATTCTCTCTCTGAAGCACATGCTTGCCACTGAAAACCTCATGGCTCTCCTATTGCTTCCTTTGGGAAACATCATCTTAACTGCACATTCATCAACTTCTAGTTTCTCCAATTCAGAGATAATTGTCTTCCAGGGAGAGAACTTAATGACAAAGCAAGCCAGATTTAAAGCTGAATCTCAATCAAATCTTATGTGACAGTGGTTTTAGGGTGAAAAGCTCAACCTGAAATCTCTCTTGGTATTCCACTAGAAACAAATCTGAATATCATAAAAAATGGCCAAGCAGAGGAATATGTCACCAGCTGATTCCTCTGAGCTCAAATAGCTGCTATTAGGGAACATCTATGACAGACAAGAAGCCCCGATGCTCACAGGTAAATGAAGAATCTCTCTGTCACCTTTTCTCCCTTTTGTAGGGCCTAATGAAGCACAAGCCACAGTTAAAGTGGTACCACAAAATCTAGATCTCACATCCATATATAGCCTGGACACAGCAGCAGCAGCACAACTAGAGGGTATGACACAGAGTTACTAAAACCCAGCTGCTGGGTTTGGGGTGCTTTGAGAGGGAGGCTCAAGGGCTAAAAGGAGAAAGCAGAAACAAAACACAGTAAGGAAAGTCAAAGAGAAAAGAATGACAAATGTTTTCCTGGGAGCTAACAGGCAAGTTTCCCCAAAGTACAGGGGTTTAGATGAAGCTTTACTTACACAGAAAATGGCAGGAGTCTAAGTGCCCCTGCCTCTCTCAAATTTATTTTTTCTAGGGAGATCCCTGTGTTGTGCAAGTTACGCAGCCACAGAAAAACAGGGCAGGCCAATGAAGATTATCCTCAGCTCACCTCAGCAGCACATGACAAAGTAGCTCTGCCACCTGGCAATATCCCCCTTTGCTTCCCAGGCCTGAGGACATCTCTGGAGAGAAAGACCAGTTCCTCTGCTGGCCGCTCTGCAATTGAGCCAGTAAAAGCCTCAGAGGGTCCTGCTCAAGGTGTTGGTTCAAAGGGCAGTAAAGCACCGAGGCAATCAGCAGGAAACCCCTCAGCACCAATCCCTGGCACTGGGGAGGGCGGCGCTGAAGCACACCACCTGTGAGTGTGAGGAGGGAGGCTCAGAAGACATCCTGAGGTCTCTAAATACCACAGACAATCAAGGTTATACCACTAAAACTCAGGGGTACCCACGAGTGTGACATGGCTTTCAGACAAGGAGACAGCATGAGCTCCTACTGCTTGTCCTTGGTTTTCCTTTCATTACAATTAAATAATTAAGGCTCTTTACTCACTTCCACAAGAAAAAATGGTTATGTTTACATCCATAAAACACTAACAGAGAAATATGCATACAAACCCAAAGGTCCATGCATTGTCTTGACCAGTACTGTTCTACCAATTTTAGAGATTCTTAAGTAATATTTACAAAAGGCCTATAGGGAGGTTCAGATGATTTTAGGCCTCTTCTTTCTGAACCCTTTCTACTCTGATCTCACCTCTCAAGTCAGCTATTTCTTACACGGTTTGAGTGGCATGGGGGATATTCTGCTCAAAGACTGACGTTATCAGTATAGTAGGGATGTAGCAGGCAGTAAAATGCAAACTGTGGTGTCGAACTGCTGCCCAGTTTGCAACTTGACAGTGGAAATAATCAGAGCCTGCCATCATACAGGAGATCTGGCAAGCTTTTGCACTTTGCTGATCCGCCACATCTTCAAAACAATATTGCCGGTTAATAAAGCTCATTTGAACAACACTGGCTAACAGGATCTTGTGAGCCTACAGCTGGCATTAAGAGATAAGGCAAACTGGAAACTCCAATCATTGCACTCTTGTAGCACAAACGAGAAGCACTTTCACACACAGCGAGCCAATACGTCCCATTTTTCTTTAGCACACTGTGCCCATGCAGAAAGAAACATGACTTCAGGCCCTTTCTGGTGACCTTGAGCGATAAAAGTTTCCACCAGGACAAAGGATCAAAACCATTAGAGCTCCTCATTCATTCCACCCTGTCTTGCAAAAACTATTTGCACTCCCTCAAAAAAGTAACAATGTTGAAAGCAAAAATGTCAAGAGACAGATCCATCTCCTGACTTGAAGGACTTCTCAGAACAATGAACAGAGTCCATGTCTGGAACATCTGCTCCTCGCTGAAGGAGGGTTGCGAGATCTTCCGGGACAGCTCTCCTAAACTGCTTTGGTCTCTGCCCTAGTACTTGGAATAGCAGGCTGAGCAGGGAGCTTTGCGCAGTGCTAGCCAGTTAGCATCTGTCCCCTGTGATGGTGACTGGATGTCCCACGAAAACAATTAATCTTTTTCTTAAAGGGAAAAAATGTAAGCCCGTAATTCAGTGCAACGACCCCATCAAAATGATGAAATTAAATAAAACTTCACACGATGACTGTTTTTAATAATGTGGGAGTTCGGGAATACCGTTAAATGTTTCAACTCAAAGACCTGGTTTCCTGTGTTGGCATCAGAGCTAACACCAAATGTTCATACATCGAGCATTTTTACATCTTCATTTCAAAGAGATATTAGGAGACGCATATACTTAAATTGAAATAACATCCATTCCTCTGTGTGAACACATACAGGGTGCATTTCCGACAAACTCACTGGGCTTTCAGTGTGTCCTTAAGGACTTCTCCATTTGCACAAATTCACTGAAGTCTCAGCTACATACAGCAGCTGACAAGTTTTCATCATACAGATACAGCTCAAACAAACATATCAAAGCACGGTGAAAGGTGGGATTAAAAATGAACACTTACTCTTTTCCTGTGTTCCTTAACCTAACAAACGCATCTCCAAGATCAGAAGCTTACAGCAGGACATATAAAAAGCACCGGCTGTATGAATTATAGCATTCATTTACCTGAACAGTTCTAACTATCTGGGTATACGCTCCAGATAGGGAACAAGTTACGCTGCTCAGAACACTTTTAACTGTGGTTTAAGCTAATGCAGTCTTCTTCCAAATTAAATTGGCTAAGGATACAAAGTTACAGACCTCCAGGGATGAGTGGGAACTCTTACTGTAACTCGTTGCAACTCAATCACCTCTATCTATGGTCTCCAGCTCTCTGCAACTGAACTATTGTATCTAATTTCAAACTCTGCTTAACAGCAGCAGACCCATATAAAAAGGCATACCCAAACAAGAGGGTGGTTTGGCCTTGAGGTGTTAATGTACTAGCTGATCCCTATCCCTACAGTTTGTAGTAAGGTGGACTTCAGAAAGTTCAATTGCTAACGCAGAATAAATCTCTCGAGCTCAGTCCCTAGTGAATAAAACATTCCTAACAAAACCTGACAGCTGTTCAAAGCCTATGTGAATGAAAAGAGAACTTAAATCTGAAACTGCATGAGCAAGCAGCCCCATTGTTCGAATCAGTCCTCAAACTTTATTTCTGCACACCTGAAGAGCAAGGACCAGGAAAACAGTAGCTACAGAGGGAGAAGAATCTTCCCCACACCCCCCCTCTACCAGGGCAGAGCTCTAGAGCCGCACAGGAGACCAGGGTTTCCAGCGTCTGCACGGCACCTCGCAGGCGGGCAGGACCTTTCTTCCATGACATTTAACTTGACACTTCTCACCAGCATAAGGCATTTCGACATGAAAAAGAAGCAAGATGTAGGAAAATATTTTGCAGTGGAATTATGGGTAAGAATGACAAGTACTAACTTGCAGCTGATATATATACACACAAAAAACATATCCAAAACTCTTCCCAAAAGGGGGAATTTCAGGTCTTGTAGGGTGTGACGCTCCAAGGCTTGGCAACGCCACTTCTAACCTCACCAAAGTTCAGTATGACTATGAGTGTTTACAAGCACAAGGACCAGGCCAAATTGAGAAAGTAAATATTTGGATTCAGTTCCCCAAACTTGCCTCTATCTGCACTGCCAACTAAATCCCAACTGCAGACCAAAAATTCTGAAAAGCAACAGTTGCACACACTTTACAACAGAGACAAAACTAACACACATGGCACTCAGCACTGGGGGAAAAGAAAAAAAGAAAAATAAAAAAGTAATTCGTAATCTAAACCGAACTTACATTAAACAAGACATCAATGAAGTTTGGACTGAAACTCGACGCAGCTATCATTTGGTACATTTTGAAAGTCTGATCAGTCTAGATGTTGGTCCTCTGCCCCGCAGGAGACTGGGTTATATTATCCATATCTAGACTACCCAAGACCCCATAGATGACATGATGCATCTAGCACACAGTGGTAACTTTGACCCAAACCACATTCTCTTAAGCCATCAAAAGCAAGTACTTCTATTATCTGGACAGATGAGTCAAGGAATGTCTTCTCTGGACTCAAAGTAATTTGTTTCGCAACCTCAGTCTCATATTCAGAACTGATTTAGGATCCCAAATCACCTAGATTTCTCAATACCTCTGCTTTTTTTTTTTAAGTTTTACCCCAGTTCTTTTAGCTATAGGTGAAGATGGCAGCCAGGGGTCCATTCAAGAGAGCTGCAACCTCCTACAAACACAGATCCCAAGTGATACACCATATTATCAGCTGCCAGTTCCCAGCCCTTCTCAGAAAGTGTTAAATGCCATTCAGTCCCACATCTCCACTGCAGACACTCACCAGAGGTAATCAGAAAGCCAAGCGTCTCACCAAGACCAGGATTTTTTTTTTTTGTATGATAAGAATTTGGGCCTCCTCACTCCCACTACTGTAAACTAACAAAAAGTCTGTCCTCTCCCTCTTCAGTTAAGTGGGAAAAGTACAAATCCGGTTCTCTAGCTTTATTCAACTGTGGGAAACTTGGTTTTGCTCTCCAGTTAAAAGGCAGGCTCTTCGGAGCACTTCACAGTGACCTCTTCACAAGGGGCTAGTATAATTTCTTTAAATGCTCCTACACTAAAAATAGTCCTGCTTCCTAAACATGAGTGCATAGCAGTTCCAGGCATTCTGAGATCCTGCATACCACTTTATTTTTTTAAAAACTGGCAACATTTATTTAACCAGCAATTAAAAAAGGGAGGCCCAGCCGCCCCAGTGATTCTTCCCAGAGGGTCTTAGATGTTTATGAAACACAATGAAAACAATAAAGTGGATAAAATCATGCTATTCCATCAAGTCCTTGGCAAGCCTTCCCAACCAAGAATAAATTGGCATGGTACGTTACAGTCAACAGATTACACAATGGTTTACGGGGTCACCAATAATAAGGGGTCACACGCTCCTTAAAGAGCTACAGTACATGTTAAAAGTCACTTGCTTAAAGGAAAACGGCAATGCTTGGTCCTGAGCTCCTTGGAGCAAATCCTGGCAGCCACAGCACAAATGCGCTGTGGGGGTGGGAGAGGACAGAAGGTGCCTCTCCTCCTCAGCACCAGAAGGGCAGTGACTACACCGAGCAAGCCGGCCAGTGGAGTTCGGCACCCTGATGAGAGCAGAAGAGAGTCAGGCCAGGTAGGGCTCTCCTGTTTCTGCATACGAGAGGAGAACGCACGCTACGTACTTCTAGAGGCAGGGCAGTCTCCATGACCTGATGAGACCCAGCACCACCCACCCTATCACCCTTTCCCAAGAAGCCCTGCTCCTCACTCCTTCCTACTCTCGGAGGAAACTGGTTCCACCCCAGAAGCAAGATGGCAGTTCCCTCTCAGTCTAGTCGCTCGTAACAGTGTATAGACTGTAGCTAGCTTTACAAGGTGCTCGACTACATTCTTGGGTAACTTGATAAAGTGATCATAATGGTTTACATGTGTTGCATTTGTCCTTTAAATAAGTAGTCTTAAAGCAAGAGGGAAATGAGTGGTCAAAGCCATAAATTTTACTCTCGCCCATCAACCCAGTAACAGATTTCCACTATGCCACCTGCATAACCCATTCATCAAAACATAAGTTAAAATTTTCATGTTCCTAAAGCATGTATGACTTTGTCATATCTCACCTTAAATACAAGACACCACAAGACACCTGTAATAAATACAGACCTTTGCTCTGTTAACTTACTCTTCCGCTATATAGAGTATTTTCATTTACTGACTGTACATTAATCATGTATAAACAAAACATTATCAAATCTCAAAGGCAAATTAACCTTGCTTCAATTCATCCTACTCTGTGTCACCAGAAATCAGACTACAACTAACAGTTTCATCCTGTATCTTGCACAAGTTTTGATCACTCTACGTGGTTTTTACCGGATTATCCAGTATCTGGCTGAAGTTAAGGACTGACTACTCAGAATAAAAATGAAGGAAAACCTATTCCCCAAAGTCAGCGCAACCGTAAAACAGCGCAGAAAACACTACTAGTGACGTACTCCATGCAATAACGCTATGCATCCGGCTTCGTTTAGCTTGACTACTAAAATTCGAAGTACATTTGAGTGATAAAACCGAAGCAAGCGTAAGCAGGCTCTCTCACACCTGGCCGCTGCTCTTTGCTTGTGGTGACCCAAACGCTGGGTCCCGAGCCAAGCGCAGTCCATCTGATTTTCCCACCGAGCAAGCGGCTGAAGCAGCCTCCTGCGCCCCGCAGCGGAGCCTGCCTCGGGACCCCGCAGCCTCCCCCCGCGGCCCGGCGGCTGCTCCGCTGCCCCAGCGCTCACGCAAGCCCCGCGGCCGGCCGGGCGGAC
>Ga0065711_1041629_pt1 | contig 16000 bp, 11 predicted proteins | sample Hoacrofraction12_FD_59098 | JGI IMG/M metagenome (GOLD analysis project Ga0065711, IMG submission 59098) | Hoatzin crop microbial communities from Cojedes, Venezuela - Epithelial fraction 12 v2 (version 2) | ecosystem: Host-associated > Birds > Digestive system > Esophagus > Crop | place...
CTGCCCAACTTTCCAGCCTATCCAGGTCACGCTGAATGGCAGCACAGCCTTCTGGTGTATCTACCACACCTCCCAGTTTGGTGTCATCAGCAAACTTGCTGAGGGTACATAACTCTTCATCCAGGTCGTTGATGAAAAAGTTAAACAAGACTGGGCCCAGTACTGACCCCTGGGGGACACCACTAGTTACCGGCCTCCGCTGAGAAGCAGCCTGGTTGAAGAAAGTAAGCCTGCTTGCCAGTTTAGTTTCCCGTATGGAGGCTAGCTCAAAATCTTGCAGCTGCCCAAGATGATAACCGAGGGGTTATGAGGGCAAGTTCTGAACACCTGCAATACAGCCCCTGGTTCAAATAGACAAGAAAGGTATGTCAATGTGCCAGACAAGGTTTTAGGTTCCTTTTATTTTCTCCAAATTGATGACTTTGAAAGGAACACACGCCTTCAGACCCACAGTAGAGATGTCCCATTGTGATTTATGCTTTGCTCTGCTGTAACGCTACAGCTCTGGTAAGAGCAGAAGCAAGCGTATCGATTCTGCCGGCTGGGTGCACCCGTGGGGACCGAACCTGCCCTGGAGTCAGCACCCTGAGGCCGGGGACGGCTGCTCGGAGCTGAACGGCTCAGGGACAACGCGAGGGCAACAACCGGGCCAGATCCACGGTGACCTTCACAAAAACCTCCACAAAGTTGGCCGTGATTTAAGAGAAAGTTATATTGGTAACAAATGTATTAACAGGTTGAACATCTCCGCAAAGCAAATACTTCATTATTAGTAAAGGCTCTTAAATTGTTCTTTTTCAGCAAGACTCAACCTTCCCATCAGGATTGAAGTGCAATTGAAGAACAACTGCTGTCACCAGACCATAAGCAAACACATGTGAGGATGCCCAGCCTTTTTGCAGCAAAGTAACCCTCTGCCAGTCTATTCAAGACCAAAACATGACTATATTCAGAATATTACTGGAAGAATAATTCTGTTTGAAGTTCAGTAACTCCCAGATTTTTATATGTGCAGTAATTTGATTCTATTTTTATCCATTAAAGAACATTTGGATTAACAGATTGAAAAAGTTCATTCACTGCTTTATATCCATACAACTGTTACAAACCCTCCCCCCTGCTGCCCCTATAATTAACTAAATCAAGGCAGAAATTACATTTACATGTTCTTGAAAATATTTAAAAATCATCATTAACATGTGTGACTTCATCTCATTTTACTTATGAGTCCAAAGTTGTATCCTGAATGCCATTTTTATAGAAATTGAGTGCCAAATACCACGAAGTTCCAATTTTATTGCCTATTTAAAAATATCCTAACAGCACTCAGGCAAATTAAATTTCAAATTAAACTTAAAGCAAAGCCTTTGCATGCCACCATCCTATTTCAGGCAACAATTTCAAGAAAGGAAAGGCAGAAAACAGACTGTACATATACTATAGTTCAAAATAGATTCCTCGTGTCAAATGGCATAATTTTTCCTTTTTTTTTTCCATTAAAGAGTTATTTTAAGTCTTCTGCTGAATATATTTACATGCACAATGAAACTTTTTCAGTGGTTCTTTCTCAATTATTCTAAGTGCTGTAACACTGCATACACTAATAGTGTACACATATATACAAATCCACACATAAATGTATGCACTCATGCACACAATATTCTTGCAAAAAGAATTAATGGAAGTTTTTGACTGGATGCTACCCCCTGCAAAGATGTTAAATGTGAACAGTGCTTACGGCTGGGTTCATTAACTAAAAACGTTGCTGTTGTCTGCACAATTTGTGTTGCTTACATCAGAATGGACGACATGTAAAATGCTAATTTACAGACTCAGTTCCTTTCAATTTACCATCAGGGTCTCTCTCCACTAGGAAGTTCAGTGGTCGCTTACTACAATCCTCACAGAACAACTTGAGCTGAGACTTCACTCAGCCCCTGGAGATCAAACTCTGCAGGCAGTCTTCTCCAATATAAAGAAGAGGGAAGAAAAAAAAAAACCCACAAACACCCCCTCCCCGCCCCCCGCCTCCCAAAAAAACTAAAAACAAACAAAACCAGACAAACAAACAAATAATGAAGAAGAAAAAAGTGGGGGAAGAAAGAAGAAAAAAAATAAAAGTTTTGAATGAGCTCCAAACACATCTTCTGTCATGCTGTCATGGAAAAGTGATATCCCAACAGCCACAGTCCACTGTCATTGGCAAACACCACATCTTCCAAGACAAGAAACATTATACTTAAGAGTAGCAGCTAATGTCATTGTAGATAACTCGTTTCACAACTTCAGCTGTTCATCACCCTATCCTTCTTCAGTCCTTTTCCTAAAATCCCTAGTTGTAGAGCACCTGCAGTCCGAGAGGTCTGCTCACATCCAGTCTGAAAGCTGCTCTGAACTCCCACGCCAAGCATGGAATTTCACTTTATCAATTTAGTTTGGACTAAATGTCTCCATTACAGGTTGATGCCACACTTGATAAACAGATACTATTAAGAGATTAACTTCAAAATCACATTATTTCTCCAAACTAAATCACCAGCACCGGTACAGCCATCATGCCCTAAAACATTCCAGGACTTCACTCTACCACAGCCGTACCAGCTGTCTCTTCTTTAAATATCTGCGACACCCAAGTACTTCAGAGACCGTAAATAGCAATTTATTGCTATCACAATGTATTATACTTACAAATCCTTACATTATTTATGCCTTTAAAATTCCTGGGCAGGTTCATCCGTTGTTTCATTTCCCTTTCAGGGATGCAGCACCGTGCTGTATCTAACTTTCCACAGGGCCCCACTGCCTCTCTGCCAACAGGGCTCCCTACTCTTTGGTCTACAAACTATTTGGTTTCAAAGATCTGTTCTTTACAGGGTAAGTTTTTAGCAGCAACTTAACACCTTTAAATTCTTCTCTGTAACCTCTGTGCTAGTTTATCAGAGCAGTCATTAAGCCTGGGCACTTTGAGGCTGATGGGTATATCTAAGCTAGCCCACTTCGAACTAATTGCATTCAATTTAACATTCTCCAAGCACTGGCAGTCCTCATTCAAGCCAAGTGTGAAAGTTTTTAAATTAGCTTTCGCAGTTTGATTCACAGACAGCAAATGCAAAATGGCACAGGATTAATTTTTTCCCAACAACACAGTGCAACAAAATAGCCCAAAGGCTATATTAGTTCATTTGCTTTAACTATTAGGGAAGATTTGCAGCACAGAGAGTGCTCCAACGGAGACAAAAGCTCCAGAGGACTTTCAAAGCTTAATATTGCCCCTATTAATTAAAGTACCATACTTTGTACAGCCTTTCCACTCTGTCACTAGATGTGAAAATGGAAGTCTAGACCATTTAAGACAAGCCGCACTGATTATTGCTTAAAAGATGAACATACCAATACGTTTTTGTCATTTTTATTACCGATCAAATTTTTAATATTTAATAAACTCTAGTATTGGACTGTAAAATGGTCTCTACAGAAATCCACATTTTCCTTGGGAAAGTACAAATCTTGACTTCACATGTAATCTGACAATGTCTCTTTTGATCGGTCTGCCTGTGCTTGCCAAGATACAAGTTAAAAAGGAAGCCAGAATATTGAATCACCTACTGCAAAATGATTCGTTAACTCCCACCACACAACAGCAGAGCAGGATGGAAATTTAGCTGTCTGGGCACTTTTTATTCTCCCAGCATTACCACTAGGCACATACACCGAGTTTACATGGTCAACTTTCTGAACGTGCAGTGTCTTTTCACAAAACTTTCAAGCACACAAATTTCCCTTTGACCAAGTACCGAGGGTGTGCACGAGCTGCTCCAGCGACAAATAGAAAAGTTCAACATATACAAAACCCGATGAAATACTCCACACTCAGTCTTCAGAAGAAAAATATTTCTCCAATTTAAGAGACAAACTAAAATCTCCACTAAGGACTTAGCTCACCTCATCAAAGTACCTATCAGAATATTAGATAAATCCTAGATGCCCATTCTGACAATGTGGTTGATGCATACTACACTGCACTACCGCAGCCTTAAGCATCAGAAGAAGTAAGATACCACGAGATCCAAGTCAGCTAACTTCAATGGGAGCCTTTCCATCATCTTCAGAAGTTTTTACGTGAGGACGACAACTCATAATCACTCTTTCATTCAAATTATTTGTAATACTCTAACAAGTTATAATTCTAATAACTGTATCAATAGTGGTAACTCTCATCACAGATGGGAACTATCTTGAGGTATAAATAGTATTTATAGAGAACTATTAAATTTATGAATTTTTTTTTTTTGCATGCATAGACAGATTCCACCTCAAAACTGCAGATTCCAGATTCAATATAGCCCAGGACATGCAGGCCACAAACTATAAAGCCAAAGGCCTATTTGTAAATGTCAAAATGTGAAGTCACTGAGGTGAATATAATTTAGACACTTCTTGATAGGACTCAGAATGCTAATCTCAGATATCAACTCAGTTTTACCAGGATTTTCTATTCTGTGCTAAGAATTTACATACTTGCATTAAGGCGATCGTAAATACCACTTTATTTGGTAAAAAAGAAGCCTCTTACACAGTAGATTTGCAAGCAAATGACATCAGAAAATCTTTATTTGTTAAAGTTTGAAAACAGAAACCACATTACCTATTTAGTGAAACATATTTATAGGACATTTAATAAAAAAAAAAAAACAACCAACCTTGCAACTCCTTCTTCAAGGCAACTCCAGACCAGCCAATGAGACCAAACACGAATGCATCACTGTCTGCCAGCGGGCAGCCGGGGGCAGGGGCATCACCTCCACACACAAGCCCACACAGAAGATCCACAAACTCCCTTAGCTTCACTGACACTAAAATTTGATGAGTTTGCATTTCCAATCTCCAGCTGCAATAAGAATCATCTACACATAAGCCTAGTTAATACGAATGCAGCCTGGGCGAACATAATGAAGTCAGACCCTGACCCAGCCAAGGCTGTGACGAGCGAGCAGTGACAGCGGTGGGCAGGCTGGCCCAGCCTCCGTCAAACCGGAGCTGTCACACGAGCGCTACTCCTGCTGCCTCCATTAAAGTCAATTTCGGAACAGCTACAAAGGCCTGAACTGCAGCTCGACATGGTAATAAAGAGCAATTTGAATATGTCTTCACATTCATTTTATGACATCTTATCTGATGATGCTTATGTAACAGAAAACCGAGATGAGATTTCATTGATTTAAACGTATCAGAAAATCTAAGTTACACATACAAAACACAGAACTGAGAAAAGACACTATTTTAAAACCCCATACTTCACCCACGCCTTTAGACCACTAGGATTTTGTGTGTAACTATAGACAATACAAATCCTTAACACAAACGATCACAAAGCTTTACACCCGTAGGTATAATACAGCCCACTATGTACAGAACTTCTTTGGTGGTAAGCACAACTCCAGCGATCTCTGAATTCACTTCCAAAACTTGTAAAGCTTTATCAGCTCAGATGGTAAATAACTACAGGTTATTTGATAGCTAAACTTGTCAGAAACCGCAAAAGAGATACAATCCAATTGTTACTGAATCTAATGAATACACTTTTCTGGTCACTTCATGTCAGGTGCTAACAGACATCAGAATCATTAAACAGATTCACAGGAGACATCATATGTGTGTGAATATTTATGCTTAAGAAACTTTGAATTCTATCCAAATGTAAATGCCACAGTATAACTGATCAGTCATGATCATGAAAGTCTTCCAGAGTATTCTCATTTCTAAAACAAACTAAGATTGTGAAAAAATCAGGTTTTGGTGAACAGTTAGTGGATTACTGGCAATTCCAGAGCAGGTACAAAGCATTCAATGGGAATGGAAAACTGCCCTGGTATAAACAAGCCCATGTAGGATGATTGCACAATGCTTTGCAAATATCAAGTGGTAAATGCATACACTATCCAGTTGTTACATGTTGTAGAGAACGTAATCCGACATGTTGCAGATACCAGGATTCCGACATTCAAGTAGGGCATATAAATGACAGAAGCAGCACGGCTAAATTTCTTGTGATCATTGGAAAGTCTCATCTGGTGCATTTCAACATTTGGAAATCCACACGTACTTCAATTTTGAGAAATCAATTAATGCTCATCTTTACTGAACACATGAAAATATGTACGTGCTGATGAAAGACACTCTGCCTAGAAATTCTGATTCCATCTGAAAAGCGACATGCACTCTAGACAAGCACAAAACACTGGCACTCCCCTTCCGTGGTTACCGACAAAACACAAAGGACAGATTATTTTTTTTCCCCAGCACAGATATCGGCGTTAGTTGGAGGAAAAGAACATGCAGTTTCAGCACGATCTGGGTTATCCTTTGGGGATCTCAGTGGATAGAAACGATCCCTGATATTCAGGACTGAGGCCTAAAGCAACACGTTTGCATTTGAAAGCCACTATGAAGTGCACTAAAGGCAGCAAGCACAATATACTGCACACTTCATCTGTTTCGGTATTTTTTCCCTTCCTGTGCTTATTATACTAACTTTATCTTTGGATCCTTAAGCTCTTCAGATGGGCCTTGGGTTTTTCTTTTCTCTCTGCGCAGTAAGATAGGGACTTGATAGGGACCAGCAGGGACGCTGTCCGTGACATGCACCTCCGATGAAAAAACATAACATAAATGGACAAGCGCATTCAGACAGTAATCCCAGCTCAACATTATTTCTTACTAAAATGGCTTCTAGAATTATTGTTTTCTACTATCTACCAAGTGAACTTCAGTTCTAATCCAGAGACAAAAGGCTGCTTTGGAGCTGCACAGCCACTGTCCCAAGGGTACCAGGGAAAATTCCAGGGCCACGAAGTGCATTACTGTAACCGAGAAGAGGGAGCACTGCTGAAGATGAGGCAGGTAAAACACCAGAAGGTGCTGCAGGTCTGCTGTCCTCAAAGTGCCAGAAATTAACAGTTGGCAGACAGTTGTTGGGGTTTCCCACATAACTTCTTACCAACATAAAACATTCCTATCTGAAAGTTTATAGTGCTAATGGCAACTCTAACATCTCCTTTTAAATGCATTTCAGCTGCTTCAAAATAACACAACATTGCTATTTCTCTTCCCCTCCTCCCTGTTGAACTCCTGTTCTGAAACAAGCGTAGCTCACAGCCTTTCTGAAGCTTTTCCACCCATGTCCAACCTGAAAGCTCACTCTGGCCTCACCACAACAAAGCCAGTTCTCTGTCCAAACACACCATAAAGCTCATTCCTTTCTTTCTCACACTTCAGTCACAAGGATTTTCTTCCTAACACCCTCTTTCGAAAAGTTTCTTGCATCTTCTACCAGCAATGTCTTCTCAGCTGTTAAACAAGAGAGACCCAACAAACAACAGTGTGGCATGTCCAGGAGACGAGGAAGGCTCGCCCCTTTGACAGCAATGAGCTGCTCATCGAAATGCAGCCTCAGTTGTTGAAAAGGTACCCCACATAAAAAAAACAAAAACATTGAGCAAAATCAGGTCCCATCAAAGCATGAACCACTACTGGTAGTTTCATTTAATTAGACGCATAAATACATATTTCAGTACCTAGTTTTAAAATAAACATCAGTTCTGTGCATATATACACATTTTTATAGATTTGCCTGAAAGAGCAGACAAACAGACATGACCAGAAGTTATGTCTGCTTTCACAGCAAGGTAGTTTCTTGAAAGAGAATAAAAGTAAGGCTAACTGCTAGTGAATTATACCATTTCACCTTTTTGCATTTGGTACAAATTGATACTACAGGATCCATTAGATACAGCAAAGAGGCCTTGCAGGGGAAAAAACTGCTAAACACTTACTCAAGTAAGTAGCAAAATAATGTCATTGTTTCAATATATTACTTTATATATTGACCAGATAGCCTATATATGTGTGTATATATATAAAAGCCTATATCTACTTAAGACAAGCCTTCAACTGGCAATTTGTAACTCAAGAAGCAAGTGTTGCCACCAAAGAAAGAGTTAACATGCAAATCGTCACTCAGTTTAATGTAGTTACTGATCTGTAACAGCATGGAACAAACGACTTCGAAACAGCTATGCTGGTGCAACAGAGCTATGCCAGTTGACACTGGATCCAGGATCTGTCCCAGCGTATAGCTCCTTCATTCACTCCATTAAATCATGTTTGCTAGCAACTACATTGCACTAATGGGTGCATAAAGCTATTCTGCACCTGTCAATTGCCAAGGCATCTGTGCAAGCACAATGAAATGGAAAGAAGTGAAGCAAGGAACCCTACCGTTAAAAATAAACCTAAATCAATACAAATAAAACTTAAGCACTTGGCATCTATGGCTGACTTCTTGCTAAGTATAAATGGTATCAAGGCATGTTTTTAGCCCAACACTACCTAACAATATTTCAGCAAATCAGTTTGTATCTTACTAAACAACACTATTTGCATTTAAGTGTCCTAATGCAAAACAAAGTAAATCTCCAAGTGGCAAATGCTCAAGATGAATGATCGTGCTGGGTTTCAGAAAAGTTTGGTTTTCTTCCAAGAACCACAAAGCTACTTCTGTTTTCTGCCTAGGTTCAGTGCTGTTTAATTTTGATGGCTCGGAGAGAATCACCAGTCCTGGTAGAAAAGCTTCAGTTCTGCTTTACGTTACTCCTATTTCCAAAACAACCAGTACAAAGCAACAGTACAAATCCAAGAAGTGGAATTTCCACAAAATGTTCCACTTGCATGAGTAGCTGTTATTGCCAGCTGCAGCAGCCAGAATATCAATTTACTTGCCGTACAAATTTTAGGAAGCATGAAATAAAAGTGAAGGCAGCCTTACCATTACCTGCTTGTTTTCATTTCAGAAGCTGCTTCCCCTTACTTTCTTTAAGTATCTACTAACACTTTTTTTTTATTGCAGTTCATCTTGAAAATTAATCATCATAAATTTAAAAACGTTTTCTTGCAAATCTGTCAGGTTTGTGGTGCTATTTCATTTATTACAAGACCACATGACGCATCAGAGCTCTGTATTTGAACATGACATATTTTCACTTTGTTTTGATACCACATTCGAAAATTGTTCCTATCAATCTTTCACTGGAGCCAAAACTTAACTGTCTTGTTCACTGAAACATTAAATGCCAAGTCACACAGATGAATAGAAGCATTTGCAAGTTTAACATCTGCATTTGCAGTTGCAAACATTTGCAAAAGTTTCCTGTCAAAAAAGTCTACAGAAGAGAATCCACACAAGTGAATGAAGTCCGCAGTCAGTACCCTAACCCAATTATTCCTAATCATTTTGGTCAGCAGATCACACTGAAAGTTCACAGATTTCATAAACAGGCTGATCTTTGAGTAGAATTTTGGAAGCGTCCACAGGTCAGATTTCCAAAGACTATTACAACGCGCACGCATTTGCCGGGCCCAGCCTATGCATTGTTTCAGATCCACGATTTTCTGCATCATTCACTAGAGAGAAGCAAAAAACCCAAACAAACAGGTCATATACTTACAGTCCCCATAATGCACCATTTTCTCTCTAAACAGTGGCAGCAAACAGGCACATCCAATACTGTATTACTTTCTTCTCTCATTCATGACGATGTCACACACAGGTTCTTTGATTCTGAAAGAGAAGCGTTTCCCAGGTTCTAAGGATAGAGGTACCCCAACCAATCCATCATGCTTTGTGTGCTAATGATAGACTCATGCATAAGAGGCACCAGAAGCAGTCAGAGGCAGCAGGCATGAAAAGGAGTGAATCAACTGTCAAGGGTTGTGATCTGAAGGACTGCAAGGCTGTGATTAGAATTTTCAATCAGGACTTCCACAATTCATCACGCTACAAGGGAAGGGGGGGACGTATTTCTTCATCGGCCCTTTCTGCTACCGGCAGAGCAAGTTCCAGGGCATTAGAAAAAGGGAAATCTTAACGCCTTACATTTATAAGCAGGTATGTTTGAATCTTCAGGGAGTGGAGAGTGAAAGATTTTCTGGGGCTGCATAGCTACTACTTTTTGTCTGCATACTCAAAACGACATTATTTGCAGCCCGAGCCTTCAGCTGATGAAAAAGCAGACAGCTCTTCTCTCTTCTGTTGTAGGAATACTTATAGACACCTGAGCAAGAAGTAAGCCTGGAAACCTTTGACTGTTGTCTTTCAGGACATGAAAAGGCAATCTTTCATCAGAATTTGCTAACGCACTCTGTGAAACGTCAGAAAACAAAAAGGCAGAGCTCTTCACAAGGATGGTATTCTCACAATCTGCGTGAAATCACCTGCAACACTGGACGGGTGGCACAGCCACATTTTCACCAGGTAAAAAGAACCAGCACATTGACTGAGCGCCTAAGTTCAGACTAATCAAACATGTGGTCTAACTTTGTTTTCCTGATGGTATTTGTTTGCCTTGGCACTATCTCTACAATCCCACAACTTAACAGCCTCAAACAGGACTCGGAGATCTGCTACAGCCTCTGTTTTGAAACCAGGAGAAAGCCACAACAGCTTTTCAAATGTTTTGTTGCTTCTTCCCCGCCCCGTCCTCACCTATGAAGTGTAGTAACTCTGCCTCACTGAATACAGATTTTGCAAGAACTCATTCACAATGGGGATTGCTGCCTCAGAGAGCAAGCCTTCAACTGGGAACTGGGTACTGGTGACTTGAACTACGTGCCACAGGGACCCAGCGGCCTGCCTGAGTCAATGTCACTGCTGAGTCCTTGTCTCAGAATCTAGATCCAAGCGACAGCCCAGGCAGATTAGACAATTTATTGAAATATATGAATGAAGCATTATTTTAAAAGGCAATTTTCATGTTCAACGATGAATAATGAACAGTAAAGACAGTTCTGATTTGCATAATTAATGTTTCAGTTATTGATATTCCTTCAGAGGGTCACTAGCCTTTCTTCTCCAAGTTAATTAATTAATAAAGCAACTCCTTTTATGTAGGTAATTGTAATCACTTTAATACTCAGAAGGCATGTAAAATATCTGGCACTTATTTTTTTTAATGTTGCAACCCTCATGACACAGCGATCTTTTGCAAAATGTAAACACTCAATGGGTCCATTTAGCTCCTGACTAGAAAGAAATCCTTCGAAACTAACAGGAAAGAAATGCCTAAATTACGCACAAACATAGCAATATGGGCAAGACCACCTTTTGTCCTTACATTGCAACAGTCATATTTTCTTTAATGAAAATCTCAGCTTCGAGACAATCTACTGCTAACGGTGCAAATCTATCCTCACATTTAGCTGAAGATTGCTCTGAGGAGATAGAATCATTTAGCATAGAATAGATGTTTATGGGAAAACAAACTAGAAACTTGTTAGCAAGCAGCAAGCTTTAAGTGCTCAGCATTTTACAGGCAATACAGGAATTTTCCTGTTTCCATTAAGAAATGCACAAACAAATCCCATAAACAGAAACCTGACCCTACCCTTCTGTTACAGAAAGACCTATTGCCCATGGTAAATATTACTTATGCCAGGTGAGCTGGTTACTTTGCTCAGTGGCCAGCGCTTATGTGCAGCTGCAGCAGATCAGACATCATGCAAAATTCAACCTGGAAAGATTTACTGAATACAGTGCTTCAAGAAGATAAGAAAGCTATGAGGTTACAGCAGTTATGAAAACTTTTTTCCCCTCTCTCCTTAGCAACTGTACTGTGACCAGCTTCAGTACAACACTATGAACATCTTGACCCACGGGTTAGTTTAAAAGCTACACAGCCTGTCTGTGAGCTATTGTGTCACAAGTCAATGACTACAGCTTATGCTCTGTAAATCTCAGTCTTGCCCCATCCATAATCCATCCAAAACAGTTCGGCAAAAAGCATTCCAGTGGCCTCTTTCATCATGTCTCTCCTTGACGTGGGAGAATGAATATCAGATTACCATTTTTATCACACATAATATTCTTAAACCACTAACCTGTAGTCCTCCCATTTCTGACCCTTTCTATCTACATCCCCACACTTTCCTGCCGAACAAGCATCTTCATGGGGGGTGGTGGTGTTCCAGGCTGCCCTCCTAAAGTAGTGCTACACAGTTCTCCAAAGCCAATTCTTTGTTGCTAACATTTCACTTTGAATACATCTTTTATTGTGTGATTTAATGAAAGAGAAAGAAAGGGATACAAGATATCGGTATCTGAGTACTGGCACCACTGAGAAGCCGGTAACTGGAGTCCCATCATTCTGCTATTTCCTCATCAGAAAACAGCTACTGTCTCTCCTATGAGGCATTCCGGGAGACAGGCTTTGGGGTTTTTCTGCTTTATACAGTGCCTAGCACTGCCAAGGGAAACTGAAGGGAAGGAGGGCCCCAATCCACCTCCACAGTTCTGGGGAACTGGATTGCAGTGCTGGTAATAGATGCTATTATTTGTCGTACACACTCATCCGCATCACATCAGCTGCTAAGACCTTGCCAACATTCCAGACATCATCAAGAACCACTGCAACTTGTTTTCAGACTGTAAATCTCCAATCTGCTCTCCACCTGAGAGATTAAAAAAAAATGTGAAATAACCTAAAAACTGAAAGTCATCTCACAGAAAACGGAAATAGACACTGTACGAGAAAATACATTCCAGGCTTGAAAATTCTCTCTTTTATGTAATTCTTATCCATAATCTTCCAGGGGATTGTTTTGATCTCTCTCTCCACAAGCACACCTCACAGTACTTTTAACCGCTGCAGATCTTTCTAGCCAGCGGTCGGCTGTGCATTCAACTGGTCCTTCTAGCAAATGGTATTCAAAAGAATGCAGCCACTAAGCAGATTATGAATAAAACACTCAGGTATTCTTTTCCGTGTTTCTCAGTAATTACTCACAGCCATGGAGTGTAATAGAGATCTGCTTCTTCAGCGTCTCACTTCTAAAGGATCGATGTGGTGCAAACACAGGCACTACAGGACTTGATAGCAACTTCTAACCGCTTCTTACAAGAGTCTCCTCGACAGCTTTCTCCCAGGCACTGAGGGGCTAGTTACATAGCTGCTATTAGTGTATATTTGTGTCTTTTTGTCAAAATCATACTTAATAAACACAAAGAACCTACAACGGACAGATCCACGAAGAGATACAAATGAAATTCTAGATTAACAAAGCTCCATTAAATCAAGTTACCAATTTTACCTCCAGGGATAACAATTTGGCTTGCAGTGCTGGGCTAAATAATGCAGTTCAACACATTAAGAACAGATCTGTATTCAGACTGAATGGACTTTTATCTCAGAAGCAAGGCAGAAGGGAAAAGAAATGCTGAAGTAGCTCTGTTTCTTGCGCACAGCACTACCTTCTCTTCTTCATCTTTTGCAACTATCACGATCATACATCCATCACCGTATCTTGCACATTCCCCGACAAAGATACAAAATAGGTCTCAAAAATCTGTGTCTTAATGGGTGTCATCAAAATAAATTCCAGTTTATTTGGATGCAGCACATGTAACATTCATAAAACACCCAGAAACCAGTGTCATTAAAAAGCGGTGCTTCCCCTTTGCCATCCAGCCACTGCCATAGCAAGGGCTGTTTTTACCACTTCGTACCGCAGATACCTTCACTTCCCCAGAGCGCACTCAGCAGCACGCCTGGAAATTTCTCCTCTGACCAAGAGACAAGTCACCTTTTCTCTCTGTAGTCACAGTTTCAGTTTTCCATGAGACGGTGAAAAGTTTCTCTATTGTCAGCACTGCAAGCTTCTCTCAAAGCAGTTCTATTTTTCCGTACGTAGCCACATTTTCATCAAATTTTAGTTCATACATTTTATGAAACTGTTTGAAAACCTCAGGATTTAGGTTATAAAAAGAACATGAAATGTAGGCTAGGCTATAGTGGGCTTTCTAGGGAATACTCCACTAGAGCAATCTCTTGATAGGTAAGGCATCTTTCTTGCTGTAAAAGCAATGATTGTTAACCACAGATTTTCAGTGGGCTCTGGAGGTTTAAAGTATTAGAAAGACCTAATTTCATTCAAAACTATCTTCTTGCTTCCTCTGGATTTTATATCTGTATGAGTTCAGGTAGAATATAGAATTGAGCAAAAGAAATGATGATACACCATTAGCAAAAAACCTTGGTTGAATTTTCTCTATCTTATAAATACCATCTAACATCTAATGCTGCCAAGTTTGCTATAGATTATTTATTGTTTTGATTATCTAAAATGGATATTTTTTTTTTCAGACTGAAAACAGCACTTCAAGGTAAAGAAAAAAAAGTTATTGTTACTAAATGGACAAAGTTCAGCAGGGGAGAGGAAGAGTAATGTAAAATTACGTGATTTCTATTGCATCAAAGTGGGCAATGAAAACTTTAATGTATCTGTTCCTATCTCAGGCATACCTATGAATATTTTTCAAGCAGAGATATACAATTCCAATGATGTTTTTACTCCTATTTTTGCTCTAGTTGAGTAATAATTTGAACTCTGAAAAGGATCCATTTTCACAGATATTCATACCACTTGTCCCATTCCAAAGAGACAGGATTTATTTGTTAACCAAGTGGCATTCCAGTTTAAACATTCTGCAATATCAACACATAAAGCATCCTAAATACAATTTAAAAGTTTGCAGCTGTATTTACTAATTAAAAATTATTTGTTGTCTAACACCCTGTGTTTTAATTCTGCATGTTACAGTGTTTTCATCACAAAAGAAGTAAGCGAGAGGATTCCAGACTCATCCTTCGTGCTGCCTTTACCATACATTCTGAGCATCACAAGCTTCACAAAGACTGTGTGCAGTGTGGATGGCAAGACACACTCTAGTGGGGTTTTTTTCTCTCTCAAGAACTATTTCAACTCATATGTATGACCTCCACAGTCTAACCGATGACTATTCAGTGCATCAGTTACAAAAAACAGCCATTCTCATTTCCTTTAAACTCCTCCTCAAAGAAATAAATCAGTATCTTGACTGATTGAAACACTTAACTGCCAGTCATCTTGCTTTGTCCCTTCGCTGCCTCACACCAGCCTGCATGAACTCCAGAGATGCAGAGCAGTGATTAAATTGTAACACGGAGCACTGAGAGCAATAACTAAGTGAGCAGTTATAAACAAATAACACAGTTCTTCATAATTCAGTAAAATACATTATTTGATTTTGTGTGCGTTTTTGAAAGCCAGTCAAAATAGCCGTGCTTTTTTACTAATGCAGTAACATTACTGCTTAATGGTGGAAAGCACAGGAGAGCAATATATGGCCTACAAGTAAGAGTAAAATGGGCAAGCTTAACAATGCAAGTTTATCTTCCTTATGAATTACCTAGGCAGTGCTTTTATCATACGAGATCCGTTGTTTCCCAATTCGGAAATTACTTCCTGAATCTATTAACTATAATGGGAGAAATGTATTTTTCAGTCTTACTCTCTGAACACCACCACCCCCCACACCCCCCCAAATAAATCGGTCTAAGCAGGTGAGTCTAAACTGGCAGCAAGGCCGAAGTATTTCACGCATGCAACCACTAGCTCCCTGTAACACTAAAGGATTTTTTCGAGGGTGGGAGCACAGAGATGAAAGGATTTAAGTGTAAATTATACAATGATAGTACAGCTCTAGAGTATTACCATGCATGTGAGGGATTATTAAAGATCAGGTAGGATTTTTCTAGCCTTACTTCAGACACCTCCAGGGAAACAAATTCTGCAATGCTCCGCAGGAGATAAAGAACCACCTGACTATATTAACAGGCTCATAGATGTAATTCCATGAACTACAAGCTTTCTTTGTACTTCCCATACCTCAAAGTGCACAACATTTCTATCACAGAATGGTTTGGGTTGGGAGGGACCTTACAGATCATCTCGTTCCAACCCCCCTGCCATGGGCAGGGACCCCTTCCACCACATCAGGGTGCTCCAAGCCCTGTCCAGCCTGGCCTTGCACACTGCCAGGGAGGGGGCAGCCACAGCTTCTCTGGGCAACCTGGGACAGTGTTTCACCACCCTCAGAGTAAAGAATTTCTTCCTTGTATCTAATCTAAAT
>Ga0065711_1041630_pt1 | contig 15999 bp, 9 predicted proteins | sample Hoacrofraction12_FD_59098 | JGI IMG/M metagenome (GOLD analysis project Ga0065711, IMG submission 59098) | Hoatzin crop microbial communities from Cojedes, Venezuela - Epithelial fraction 12 v2 (version 2) | ecosystem: Host-associated > Birds > Digestive system > Esophagus > Crop | place...
GCTGGATATAAGGAAGAAATTCTTTACAATGAGGGTGGTAAAACACTGGAACGGGTTGCCCAGAGAGGTAGTGGAGGCCCCATCCCTGGAAACATTCAAGACCAGGTTGGACAGGGCTCTGAGCAACCTGCTCTAGTTAGTGGTGTCCCTGCTCGCTGCAGGGGGGTTGGACTAGATGACCTCTAGGGGTCCCTTCCAACCCAAAACTTTCTAGGATTCTATGATTTCTATGATTCTATGAAAAGAGGTTCTGTGGCTTAACACACCAGTGCTAAAAAGGATTTCTGTGAATTTAACCAAACAATATATGGTGAGTGGTAGTAAACTGGGTATCTAATAACAAGACATTCTTATTATTTGCCTTATATACTGTGGATTATGCAGAAGCACTCTGTAATCCTATAGTCCTTTGCCATGAAATTTGTACTTAAAAAATCAACATCTCAGCATGAGGTACAGGAACTGAGAAACCATAATAGGATCTCTGAATTTTTAACTATGAATATTTACTTTTGAGCAAAATAAAAGAACAAGTTGAAGGAAACAATGCTACAGTCAGTGGCCCTTGAACTTTGCATGAATTTTTGGACTGATGACCAAGATCCTGACTTGTCTCAAGGTTTCATTTAAAACATCATCTGGGCTTTCTGCTTCTCTAAGGTTGTACAATTGCTTGTATTTCACATATTGTCACTTTGCTGTCTTCTAAGAATCAGCATAATAAAGGAGCAGATTTTTTTTTTCTGCACCATTATTTTTGAGGTAGCAGAAGGGCAACTTCTAAGTGCACTGTTTTATTCACCACTGCTGTCATTTCTGTTGTTTAGAACTGGCCCACTGATGAATCTAAAGGGTTTAATTTTTTGTCTTTTGAATTTTAGGTATTAGCAGCAAAAAATTTGACCTATTTTTGATAAGACCTTTTGAACCTTGCATATTCTCCACTGCTGCAGAATTTAAATACTTCACAATCATTCCTGATTTTCATCCTCAAAAAATATCAGTCACAGTAGTATAAAAAATCTCTGATTTGCATATAGGGAATGGTCAGACAAGAAGATTAAACATAACATAATATCTTGCAGAAAGATGACAACTAAATCCAGGTCTTTGGCTAACACCCTGGGACACCCACCCAACTATGAAATTCTCTAGAATTCTCCTTTTCAGGACACATAAATATTGAAAAAAGCAATTATTTTTATCCTGCTTTAACATCGAAATGAAGAACTCATTTACTTAGCCATACAAGAACCCTTCAACAAAAAGTATCATATGCAAAATTTAGCAGTGATGTGAGCTGCCTTTCCATATCTTGATTAGGATTTCTTCAGACTGTGACAACTAGAGCTGCAGTACACATCAGATATCCTTGGTATTTTACATCCACTAAAGAAAATATTTTCTCGAGTGCTGATCCTTCTTGTATGCAATGTTATTTCACTAATGGTATTAGTATCCCCCATTTTGCTGAAGGCTGTTCTGAGCATGCGATGCCCTTGAGGTCTGGAGGAAAATTCTCATGCTTTTTCCTGCAGATAATTGGGGCCTCATCCAAGTCCATTGGATCACACCCCAATCCACACTTTTGTGTATTCTTGTAGAAAGCTTTTATCTGTTAATTGCTGCCACATCTGTCTCTCTTTTAAAAGTTATTGTAATAGTTGTGGAGTCCATAATAAAATAAAGCACATACTGTATTTGTTTCTTTTTTTTTATTTATCTCTAGTGGCTTACGTATTGACAATATTTTTTGTTTTCTTTTGGGAATATTATTGGTTTGGGTTTTGGCTTTATATTTCTACAGGAAACCCATCTCTCTGGAAAGGCAAATGAAAAGTCATGCCAGCATTGAGTTGTTTCAATCTTCACAGCCACTTCAACATCTTAAATATTAAATTCATAATCCATAATGACCTGCTTCAGCTTTTGGCCAGCTTGACAGTGTCTGCTTCTCTTGGCTCTGTGTTAGTTGGTTTCCTTTTTTTAGCTTTAATTTTTGTATTACATTTACCTGGTGGGATTATACTGAGGGCTTTGTTTTTGGGCACTTCCAAATGTCACAGGGAAGGGAGTGCAACACCTTTTTCTTTTTAACTAGCCTAAAATAGGCTGTGTTCTGCTAGCTGCTGAGGTATTCTCACTGCTGTCACTACCGGAGAGAGGCTCTTTAAAAGCCTTGTTCACTATTTACAATCTATGGTCGTAACTTCACTCAAGAAGATGAAGACTCTTCTCTACAGTCAAATCTTCTTGGCACCAGAAGCTGAATCAATTAGATTTTAGACTCTCGTCTTTTGACAGATGCTTATTCCTGTTGCATTCTTCTTGTGAACTCCCTTGGAAATGTGCCCAGGATTATTTTTGTTTGTTCCTTCCAAATTCCATTCCACCCGCACTAACACAGAATTTTAATCCTTCCCTGCTGGCTGCGAGGGGATTTGTTACAATACTGGAGAAATATGTTAAAGAAACTTTTTTTTCATCCCACCCTCCAAATTCTTGGTCTGTGCCAGTAGTTTGAAGGGACACTGTCTTCACGACTCGTTCCAAGCTGACCAAGCAGACATCTTTCTGCCTCCCCTGAAGCTCAAGTCCAAGAAGAGTGAAAGACCGCAGGTGTCCCCTCTCCCTTGACACAGGCCAGCTCCAAAGCGCAAGGAGTACTTGAGCTGTGCAGCACCAGCTTTTCTGTTAACATGCATGCACAGCTGGGATGTTTCTAACTCTTTGCAATCAAAGCTTGGTTGTTTAGCTAATCTAATTCAAGTGGGCATTCATAACAGTTCCTTCAAGATGGGTTCTCAGTGCCACGTTTAAGGACTTGGGCAGTCTGTGCTGTCCATTCTCTCACTGATTTATGGCAGTTTATGCCTTGGATTACCTCTGGGTGAACTAGTGCCAAGCCCTTTGCTAAACAAGCACAGCTATTACAAGGTGCTTGCACAAAGAAGTGAACCTGACATTTTGTCTGAATGGTGGCAAACTGCAAATGTGCCTTGAGCTCTAGGATTAAACAGTACCACAGCTCAGGGTGCTGTGCCCTGTGTGGCAGAAGCCTTCCCCTGGGGCTCCCTCGGCTGCAGCATCCCCATTAATCCCAGCTGCCTTGAGGGGCACAGGAAAGGATTCGCTACAGTTTTAGAACCAACATCTTGAAGCAATTTTGAGCTACCAGCAGGAGCCAGGGAAAGGAGCAGAGCCCTCGTGTGATGTTCTGTCTACCATCTAATCTTTTTAGGAGGCAAGTTGCTGCAGGCTGAACCAGTTACTGCTTTCATGTGGCTTTCCACTTCATCTCCCATAAAAGACAATTATATTGGGGTTTGATTCTTCACCTGGTCTTACCTGGCACCCTTCTTGCATCTACTCTTTTTGATGATGAAACATCTGTTACTCAGATGCTTTGCTGCATTATTATTACTGTACCAGGTAGATGTATCCCCCTCCTCCATCCCAAATAATGGCGAAAGTACAAGATACTAAGTTCATTAGATGAAAAATCTAGTCCTTATTGCTAAGATAAAGGTCTTCATGATGTATCACACAAGTAAATGTGTTAGACGTCCATACAGTTCTTTGTCAGTCCTGCCCATCTACTAGTCTAAGTCGCAGCAAGGAAGGTCCCTATCAGTATCCAGAAAGGTGCAGAAGGGGTCTAGGTGTTACAGTTTGCCCCATGTAGGTTTCTGATGTATTGATTTAACTAAGGTGATGGTGATACTTGGAGATGGATCTTTCCATTTAAGAGAGATTTATTGGACGTCTTTCTCTTTCTCTTTAACGTTATCAGTCTTACCTTGTGTCTCCAAGATGGACTTACACTTACTTCACTGGTGTTATTGATCTAAAGAGATGTGTAGGCACTTTCTCACTAGCAGTATTGAATTCCGGCCCTTCTCCTAATGTATTGCAGGAAGTGTGCATTCCTCATCATCAGAAATGTTCAATGAACAGGATTCCTCCCACCTTCACTCACAGAGGAAGCATTGGGTAGAAAAGTTTGCCTTTTATAACAAGGGATTTTATTTTTAAGTCAGCAAGCACAGCTTGTACTCCTGGAAACTTCAACACATTAAGGAAACTCACCCCTTTTGAAGATCTGGATTATTCACAATGTTCTTACTCTGCTAGAGAATGGGCCTAGATAACAACATTATCATTTTCATCCACTAAGTGGAACAAATTACAGAAACCGAGCTTAGCTGTTTCTTGATTTTGTATACACTGTGAAAAAGGACAAATAGTGCTTGTCTTTACAGTAATTGGGTATCAGATCACTTTCTTGTTCTTTTCACTTTTACTTTAGTGTTGAAAGAATGTAATCTGCTTTGCAGAGCCTTACAAAAGCTATGGCATTTGCATAGTCTCTTGGTGATTTTGCCTTAAAACTCAAGCTATGAGGGACAGGGTTTCTTTATTCAGACAGCGTCCTGGTTCACCATCAGTATGCCTCAGGTCAGACTCACTATCTACCAAAATCAGCTGCCTGGAGAACCTGTCTCCTTATTACTCAGTGAATTACAAGGAATATTCCTTGTGATGGCAGTCCTAGAGAAGTTTGAAGCTTTCTCATAGAATCATAGAATCAAAGAATCATTAAGATTGGAAAAGGCTTCTAAGACCATCAAGTCCAACCATCAACCCAACACCACCATGCCTACTAAACCATATACCGAAGTGCCACATCTACACGTTTTCTGAACACCTCCAGGGATGGGGACTCCACCACTGCCCTGGGCAGCCTATTCCAATGTCTTACCACTCTTTCAGTAAAGAAATTTTTCCTAATATCCAATCTAAACCTCCCCTGACACCACTTGAAGCCACTGCCTCTTGTCGTATTTCTAGTTACTTGGGAGAAGAGACCAACACCTGCCTCGCTACAACCTCCTTTCAGGTAGTTGTAGAGAGCGATAAGGTCTCCCCTCAGCCTCCTCTTCTCCAGACTAAATAGCCCCTGTTCCCTCAGCCGCTCCTCATGAGACTTGTTCTCTAGACCCTTCACCAGCCTCGTAGCCCTTTTCTGGTCATGCTGCAGCACCTCAATGTCCTTCTTGTAGTGAGGGGCCCAACACTGAACACAGTACTCCAGGTGTGGCCTCACCAGTGCCAAGCACAGGGGCATGATCACCTCCCTACTCCTGCTGGCCACACTATTCCTGATACAAGCCAGGATGCCATTGGCCTTCTTGGCCACCTGGGCACCCTGCTGGCTCATGTTCAGCTGGCTGTCAACCAGCACCCCAAGGTCCTTTTCCACTGGGCAGTTTTCCAGCCACTCCTCCTCAAGCCTGTAGTGTTGCATGGGGTTGTGGTGACTGAAGTGCAGGACCCAGCACTTGGCCTTGTTGAACCTCATACAATTCGCCTCAGCCTATTGATCCAGCCTGTCCAGATCCCTCTGCAGAGCCTTCCTACTCTTCAGCAGATCAACACTCCCTCCCGTCTTGGCGTCATCTGCAAACTTACTGGGGGAGCACTCCATTTCCTCATCCAGATCATTGCTAAAGATATTAAACAAGACAGGACACAAAATTGAGCCCTGGGGAACACCGCTTGTGACTGGCCGCCAGCTGGATTTAACTCCATTCACCACCACTCTCTGCACTCAGCCATTTAGCCAGTTCTTTAAGTAGCAAAGAGTACACCCATCCAAACCATGGGTAGCTAGTTTCTCCAGGAGGATGCTGTGAGGAACAGTGTCAAGGGCCTGACTAAAGTCCAGGTAGATAACACCCATAGCCTTCACCTCATCCACTAGGCGGGTCACCTGGTCATAGAAGATCAGGTTGGTTGAGCAGGACCTGCCTTTCATGAACCCATGCTGGCTGGGCCTGATCTTCTGGTTGTGCTTCACATGCCCCGTGAGTGCACTCAAGAGGAATCACTCCATAATCTTCCCTGGCACTGAGGTCAGGCTGACAGGCCTGTAGGTCCCAGGATCCTCCCTCCAGCCCTTCTTGTAAATGGGTGTATATGTTGTCCTAGAAATCAGATTCTACCTAAAATTGATGTGGAGTTTCATAGGCTATATGTAAAGATGAAAAGATATAATTGAGTTCTGAGACTTACTGCTCTATGATTTTCAGAGCATCCTCATGGCTTATTACTGTTCTCTTTAGGTGCAAAAATTTGGTTTAGAGTTGTGGAATGGTTAACCATGATCCTCAACTATTTAACTTCTTGCCTGTGATTTTTCTGTAGCTAGTTTGTTGCTTGATTAAGGGATGTGTTTTTTTTAAATGGAATTATCCCTATATTTGTGGAGTCTGTAAGTCTGTTTGCTACTGTTGTCAAATATCAGTGTCCTTATTTGAGCAATAGTTTCATTTAATATAGCTATATAGTTCCATTGTTTTTTCTTGCAACCCTGCATCTTGCTCAATATCTACCTAATGCTCTGGCTGTGCTGGGTTTTGTACTTTACGTACAATGCAGATTCGTTTTCCAGGTGCAGAGAAGGATACAATACATCTCTAGTGAAAACAGGTTTTTTCCAGGGATGAGATAAGTCAGACTCTGAGCAGTAGTGTAGATCATTGCTTTCTCTTTTTTTCTTTTTTCTTTTGACCATTTCTGACTGTCTCAAATAAGCCTGGAGTAAAGGATATGTACATTAATAATTATCATAATTCTAGTATCACTTCTTAATGAAACGGAGAATAACTGTGTCCTGCAAAGCAAAGGGCATCCAGGTCCCCCAAATGAGATGCTTCATTCTCACCTCCTTTCTCAGTGCCTCATGATACATTCCTCCACAAGGAAGTGTCAGTTTATTTCAGTGGAGGTGCCTTCAACTGCATCTGGAGGGGCATAATATTTGCCTGATGCAAGTGTGTATCTAACCTTAAGTAGGTATGTTTCTCTAGCTCCCACTTTTGACTTTTGTTTTCAACTAATCTGTCAAATAAGAGCATCTTTCTATCTCTACTAACAGCATTGTGAACTTTGGCACTTCCTTTAGGCAGTTTCACCAGACAACGAAGTTAAGCACGTGCAGATTTAGTCCTCCCCAGAACGACTCCTGTGAAACTAGGATTCCTTTACATTTAGTTTAAGTTTTGTGAATAGCCCTCTTGAAAAAATAAAAGCCATTTATTTCTGTGAAAACATAACTGTTATTCATTTGATCATCACTAACAACATAGAAAGTACTGTCCAGGATACAAAGAATTACCTCTCATTTTGATTACACTTAACACAGGCAAGCAAATAACTTCAAAAGTTTTTCCAGCTTTTATTCATGGATGAATCACTTGTTCTTCTCTATCATTTTTCTGTTTCATTTTAACAAAGATATGCTAATTATTGACTACAGGCTGTATTAAGCTATAAAAGAATGAATAGAAGATACCAGTACAGTGTGTTACAGGTAAGTGTTTCAGGGGTTGGGGGAGGGAGGGAAGACTGTGGTAGAAGACACAAAAAAGAGTATAATGAAAGAAAAGAAACAGAAAGGTGTTAATAGACTGAAAGACATAAGGGAAGAGTGGTTGGAAATGAAGAAATAGCACATTTGCCTCTGAAAGAAAAACAGAACCTTACAACAGTATCTGACCATTCAGATAGTAACTTTCTGCCTTTCAACTATGACTTTCTGTCCACTTAGTGAGATCTTATTACAAAACGTATGAACACAGAAGCTTTCTGTTATTCCTATGAGATGCTCTTTAAAGGTTGCAATCCCAATTAGCTAATTAAGTAATCACAAGTAATTAATTATGAAATAAATGAATCAAATATCTCTCCTCTATTTTATAGCAAGCTAAAGAGGAATAAAAACCACAGCAATATTAGATTAACTGTACTGCATTCTCTATTTAGCTGTCAAAATAAGAGGAAAAATTCACTATTGGTTTATTTAAAGATGACTTTGAATAGAAGTTGTATTTCTGAGGTAAGTTCTTCTTCCACAGAAATATAGGAAAATACAATGTTGTTAAATGACTAGTTCCAAACTCAGTTCCATGTAGAAAGTAACATACTTTCTTAACTTGGTCATTCACTACAAAATCACAGAATCACAGAATGGTAGGGGTTGGAAGGGACCTCTGTGGGTCATCTAGTCCAACACTCCAAACCATGACTCTTAATAACAAAATATCTTAACAAATCTGATATTAAAAATAGGATTTCAGACTTAATTGCTCTTCAAATTATTTAACTAAAAACCACAGGCCACCTTCACTTTTTAAAAATGTTTGTTCCCTAGTAGGGAATACTTGCTTACTGATCCACCTGCACTTTTATTATTTCTCTAAAAATGCAACAGGAAGGCCTAGAAGCCTCCAAACTCGCTTGATGAACCTGTTGCAAGTAAGGAAGAGCCATGAATTGAAAGGGACTGAATTTGGGAAGGGGGGGGGAGTGGTGATGGTGCATCTATCCACGCGTGTCCTCATCTTGTGAGAGCACACTCACTCCACAAGCAATTAAACAGCGTGCACAACCAGCCTACAGCTGGAAAGTCTGTGCTTTTTCATTGAAAGAAGTGCATATTAAAAACTTATTTGGACACTGTATCAGATAGATATTTTATCCTGATAGAGATGTAGTACAGAGAGAGAGGTAATAGGTTGCTTGGAAAATATCTATAAAACAAACTACTGCAAAGTGAAGACAACAAATAATACTGACTAAAATCTTGTCTCTATAATATCAATTAACTTCTGCAGTTGATGACACATCTTTTACAGAAACATAGATTTTGGAGTACCTTAAAATATAGACATCTGGCTCTGTCTTGTGACACACTAGGCATGATGTTCTGATCCAGCAAAGCTCTCACATGCATTCCTAGGCTTCACTGGGTTTTCTTTTGTACTGAAGTTACACTCTTCAACACTTGTTCAATTGGTCCCAGAGCTTTCAGCACCTACAAGAGTAAACCTTGAGTGAGCTTGAAATGACTCCTCCTACAGCCATCAGAGCGCAGAACAATAGCTGGTTTTCAAAATCTTCATACTGATTTGACCCTATTTCAAGTAATGGCTTCATAATAGACATGCAATCTACCATTGGGAAACACAGAACTGATGGCTGGCAGATCTTTCCCTCCTGGCCATCCTACCTGTCCATTTTGTGATCCTGTAATGTGGAGATGTAGATGAAAACCTGCCCTTCATTGCCATCGTTTAACAGTAGAGCAGTCCCCTGCCATCCAGATCACTGACCCCTTCCTGTTCTTATGTCTGGCTTTGGTCCTATTGAAAACAATGTCGAAGAAAGGATGAGGATAATATACCAGATCTTTTTGTCAGGATACACCCAGAAGATGTACAAGACTCCAGAAACATAAAGGACTCTTAGTTTCCATTTTTTAGCAATAGACATAAAGTCAATGTAATTCTTGTCATTGATTTAATCAAAGTCGAGATATCACTCTGTTTCATTTATATGTGACAAAACGGGGAGTGGTTACAGTTAACTTTGAAAATAGCAGAGCTGGAGCAAATTTGATTTGTCCTGTTATAAAACCAAAATAGTTAGGAGGCTCAGAGTGGTAATGATACCTTAAAAAAATGGTTGAAGACGTCCCACTAGACTGGTAGGATACAGAAGAGGTGGGAAGTAGGCTAAGTCTCAAAATGTTAAAAAACTATTTAGGGCCATAGCAGGAAGTATGGTGGCAGGGCTGGACTTTGAAGCACAGGGAAGATGCCTAGCCAAGGATCAAGCATAGAAGGAAGGCAGAGGACAGGACAGGCAGAAGACGTCCGTCAGACTCAGGCTTTGGTGGGAATTCCCCAGTGAGTAGGAAGGTCTCCTCCACTGTCCCTGCCCCACCTCATCAGCCCCCAGATTTCCCCAACTCTGTGGGCAGTCCCCCCTCTGGCCCCGGGGGCGAAGTGCACTCGTAAATGGGAGAGAGATGAGGAAGCACAGGGTCACCTTTCTGGGCCCAGCTCAAGGGTGGGGCATGCTGAGGGCTGCAGTCACCTGAAGGAACGTGACTCTGACTGTGAAGCCCACAGCCAGGTGGAACTATCTGTAATTTTCACACTGACTTGAAATGACAAAGAAGAACAATAGGAACACTGTGAAGGATGTGGACTGCTTTTTAAACAAAACCTTACAGTTTTCAGCATAATGCCTGGAATATTTTACAGTGACTCCACTGTTAATACAGAATATCTCTGATGAAATGTATTCATGCTGATGTAACTAATAGCAAAATTTGATTCCCTGTGGACATGTCGTCCATCCATTCACCCTGTTTGCTACTGCTCCGCCCCATCTCTTCTGAAATGATGGATTTTCATTAAATTGAAAACATCTCCTCTCCTCACGGTGTCATCACAAGCACCATAATGTGTGTGTGTTGTATTGCCAAGCATTGCTTAGCAACGGGACCCTGTGTTCTGCCAACTTTCTTTTCACGCTGTCAATCTGAATTTAACCGAACTTGCTGTGTTGTGTTTCAGAGGACTGACTACATGTCAGTAACATGACTGATGAATGCTCCAAATATACAAACAAAAACTGGCGCTGACCCCCTCTATTTATTAGAGTGTGTGAATTTCAAGAAGTCACTTTACATTCACGTTATTCAAAGACAAATTGTTTACAATCACGATAATTAGTCTTGATAAATCCTCATAAAACACTAACCAATTGCAAAGTATAATTAGACAGTTTCAGTTTTGAAAGTACATTTAATAGGACTCTGTGGCCCAGCCTTCTATGGCATCTACTAGTCAAGCACCATTGTTGTACTAAAAATCCCCAGCCATCTATCACTTAGATACAGTGTTGAAACTGCTACAGGTTTGTATTTGCAAAATCAGCTAATCACTGAAAATATTGTCCATTAAATAAGCTATATGGACTTTGACTGAACGGCTGTAGAGAACCTGATGATGGCTTCTCATGCTGCCATGAGAAGACTTCTCTTGGCAATGCTCAGAGCACTGTTAAATTGGATGGAGAGGCAGGTATCCTGGTGGTTAGGATGCCAGCTTTGCAAAATTGACTCCACTGCCCATTGCTGCAGTCTGGTTGAACAGCTCCAGTTCTAGCTCACTACATTTCAAGTTCAACACATTTGAGAAACCAAAGTTGCTCTTGGTTTCAAGTCATACAGTTGGATCCTCTGCTGGTAAATTGACCTGGTTCAGCCTATTCTTAGCCAAATTTTGTTAGCTGGAGATATGAATGCTTGATGGTGAAAGGTTTTATCAGAGACATTGAATTACTATTTATGTATTTCCATTTTTACATCACTTAGAATTTTCAATTGATCCCATGGAGAATGCCTCTCGAATTCTTTTTTAGGAGGAAAAATGAAAATACAAGGCATGTATGTAAGACAGGTTTCTTTGCAGTCTGCAGCACAAAAAAAATACGGAAGTTTTAATAGCTTCGCTCCTACCCTAATAACTAAATGTTTCTGGATTTTTATTTCGTATGCTACCATTGAAAATAAGAGATAGCTGCCACAAAAGAAGCAGGGCATTCAGTACAAAGATAACTAGCAGCATACTCATATTTAGGTGTCATCTGTCAATTCAGTCAGATAAACACTGAGGCTGTGTCATGTGAAATGCAGTACTATATGCAAAACACCCATATGGGGCTGCAAGCATGAGAAAAGTCCTGGCTGAATCTTGTGACTTTCTGAAGATGCTGCTGGAGCCCAGAGAGGATTCCAGAGATCAGGTGTTTAGGCTAAAAGGAAGCATCCGTAGATAGCTACAGTGGGGATATCTACAATAGACCTACACAATTAAGATTCAGCACTACATTCAGATTCCCATGTTTGTCTAGACACATTTACCTATACATGTTTACCTATATGCAACCCAGAACCTTCCTAGAGTACTAAAGCAACATCCAGAGTGAGGCTTCATTGCCCAAAGGTAGGTGCCTACAGTTATCTTAGTATGCCGCTTTCGAAGGGTGTGACTCTTCCTCATATCCTGTATCATCCAGCTCCACGCAACTGTCTTGGATATCCTCAGGTGTCACAAATGGCACTATGTACCTGAGTTTTGGCAACTGAATCCTGCCTTCTGTATCTCAGATGTATAAGCCCATAATGTTTGCTCTGCCTGAAGCCTTTTCTGTCAGTCAGCAAGTATACCCTGTTAGAAACATATCTATGTGAGGTAATAGCTTTTTGTGCCACTCGTATGACTCCTTAGAAAGTGAAAAAGAAAGAAATGTTGATGTTTTGCTAGGCTTTGGAAAGGTTGGGCCAAAGGTTTGGGCAAATCGTGAATGAGGATGGTTCTGACATGTTTTGGAAAACCCTTGTGCTGCTGTTCGTTTCCTGTAATGGAGGCTCCTCAGAGACAATTATTCAACTGTCTAATTCACCAGTCTACTGTAACACTGATATTACTGAGAGCTCCACAGGAGACAGTTCTGGAAACCCAATATTGCTGCTGGTGCTGCTTCCAAAATCGGATCACTCTTAAAGGATTAATACAGAAGTCCTTCAAAGAATCATGAGCTTGATGGAAAGATTTTGAACTTATAAGGAGGTTGCTCTTGCCGGGTAGAAAATTTCTCCCAAAATATGTTCCCAGGCCTGTATTACCCAAGATTAAAACGCAGATGACCACTGTCATATACCAAGCTAACTTGTTGTTTCTTGGGAACATGTCTGGAAACAGAATAGGAATATGACTAAAAGACTTCCGAGAAAGAATGGCTAGAAACAACCTGTTGCACCTATTCTTAACCTATTCCCCCCCAGTAACTGCGTAGCTACTTAGGGGCTGGATAAGTTGTCTGGGCAGGCAGGAACCAGTCTGCAAGCAGCAGGTTAGTCAGCTATGCTATAAACCATGAAAATTAAGATGGAGCTTTGATAAATTCACTGGTATGCTAAAATGTTCCTATATCACCCATTGTTTCAGAATGTGGCAATTTGTTATTTTGATAGGTATGTCTTTGTCCTCCAATATCCCTTGCTCTCTCTTGCCTTACTGGAGCTTCTTCTGCAAATATTACTACTGATAGGACTTTCACCTTTCCCAGTTATCTTATATTACTCCAGGAGTAATATTTTTGTGGGTTTTATTTCACTGGAACAAGTTACTGTGCTCTGAAGTGTAATAGTGTTAATGATAAATGTGTAACTGAATAAAGTCTGTCTGCATGTGGAACATATGAGTTGCACTACTTATTTGCTGAGGGTACAGGCTGTTCAGAGGCAGAAATTATGATCTCACTGAATTCCTGAGTTCTTGTCCAGCCTCACAGCTTTCTGGGAATCCGATATGATGTAAACACATACCTGTATCTCTTCAGTGACCTATATTTGATTCAATATATGTAATTTTGCACAAGCCAGCCAGTGGTAAGGTAGGAATTATTTCCTCTTCGGTAAGAAGTAGTTGCTTGGGATGTTTATTGGAGTTTTTTCAGCCCTTAGCTGCAAAACTTTGGACTATATCCACTGAATGTACATTAGATTTCCACCTGAGAGCAACTTGAGTTAAAAACTTTTAGCTCCTCCTGTGCTGTCACCTCACTCTAGCTGTGCTCATACTTCTAAAATCACGCCAATTTTTAGTAGGAAAATTCTCTAGACACCTGAACAGCTTAAATTGCTTTATGTGTGTAGCTAGACATCTAGGTTTCTCGGCACTTTAAGCAAGCGAGAATACTTATTTCACTCAAAGAGTGTAAGAAATATTCTACGAAGCGCACAACGTTCACAGTGCTTGTAGGTATATGCTTAATTCTGAGATGTCTACCACTCTTTCCAGATCAATTGCAATTGGCCAGTTCATTCAGAATTTAATAGGTAGGGACTGACAGGTAGCGTGATCACTTAAAACCTATTTCCTTTGCAAATGAGATATTAGATATTTAATAATTCTGCATGTGAACCTGAACAGAACCCCCATATCTTTGATTTGAACATTCCTGGAACTTGGTAAAATTTGGATCTGTATCTGAGATTCACAGCCAGCTCACAGCTTTATAACAAGCTGAACAAAAAGTCAGAGTCTGAATATTTCCTAATTTGGGGAACATTTTTGCTTATGCCAAATGTGTGACTCAGAGCCATTTCTAGTTAATTCTGGGAGTGGAGAATGTTATCACTTCTTTTATGTGGTCATGTGATGTCCAGATAGGAGCACAGAGTCTCTGCTTTTCCTGTAATTGATACATACAGAAATACTTCATTTTTAAAGCCCAAAAGTAATACAAATGGAATCTAAAGAATAGATAAAGCTAAATCAGTATTCTTAAATGTTGCTTACTTCTGCTGACCTAAGCATGTGCCAGTAGGATAACAAGCCACTTGCTAATCCCTCAAAAGCTGAATTAAAGTAACATTTCAACTGCATGGCAAAGACTCAAAAAATCAAGAAACAAGAAAAAATAGCTTGTCAGCGAAAGTCATCCTTTCCTCCAGTATAAACCTATCACACAGCAAAAGGTGTCATTTCAACAATCCCTTACACACGTACGTGCAAACACCCCTTGTTCACTCTAGTAACTTCTTATTAACTCTAATTTGAAATGACATCCTGAAATACATCTACTCCACAGCCACTGCAGTGACTGAAGCACTCTCTCAGCTAGCTCCAGTAAACTAACTTGTTGATCTATATCCATCTCCTTGCAGTACCATTGAGCTTTGAACAAGCTAATTTTCTCTAATTTTCAACAGCAAAGACAGAAGCTTAGGCTCCAAAAATGAGACCGACTGGATTTTAAAACCACTGCTCAGGCTGGAGGTGGGGGCTGCAGTGTTATGATTTCACTCATGTCCTTGAGGGCACAGACTCAGCAGATGTCTTGGAGCAGGCCTGCTACAACTGTACGCGCTTCAGACCTTCTCCCTGCATGACCCTGGCAGATACTTTCTCTTGCTCTTTCTGTCTGATCCCACAGTTATCAAGGTACCCATTTTTTTTGTCACTGCTGCCTCATCAGAAGGGAAAGACTTGAGCTTGAGTTTTGAAAGAAACACTGTGGATGGGGTCCTCTGATCTCAGGTACAGTGGTAGAGAGCGTTGGAAAGGCAAGATTTAAAACTCATTTCTAACCTACTGAGGGGCGCTTACAGAGCTTTCTAAGCATAAGCTGCCCTCAGCTCCTCAGTTCTCCACAACTCTCCCTGAAAATGTTCTCCAGGGCTTAGACAATACTTTTTTATGTTAAAACTTAAAGGTGTTTAAACCTTTATTGGATCTTTCACAACAATTTTTTTTCTAGTCTGACTTTGACTTTATAAGAATCTTTTTGGACCCTTGATGCATCCATTTGTGTGACAAATTGGAGTGAATCATTTTGCTTTTAAAGCACAAGTTAATTGGTACAGGAGGACTCCTGTACTCTCCTGCATTCATTAGCTGAGTCTGTGGGATGGCAGTGGCAGCAGCTAAAGAGAGTATTTTTGTTATAGGGAATATTTGAATAGGAATAAACAAAATATTTTCTGTGTGAAACACAATTCATATTTTACACGGTTCATATTCCCATAAATGTCATTCACATATATGCATATAATAGCTTACTGGCAAGCCAATAGCATCAACCATCCCAAACAGATGAACATTGGGTGAACTTCACAAATAGCTCAAACAGTCATCATACACACCCTTGATTGTGTCAGTTTATAATGAAAAACCACATACTATGATCATACAAGAACGTTTTGACTTGACTGGGCTTATACAATCCTTGGGAGAGGCATGGCTTAAACTTTTCTTTTTCACACACAAAGATTTTACTAAGTGTTTAAAATGAAGCTGTTGGGGAGAAAAAAATACTACTACATGAGAACACTCAAGCTGATTTGGTGTTTGTAGACTTAGCTACACAGCTATAATAAAGCACAACTTTACCTGAAACATGGAAGATAGCCAACCTTTTAAGGCAATGTATAGTTAAGTAATTAAGCTCTATATGTGAGGGAGCAAGTAGAATGCATTGAGCTTGGCCTGGGGGCAAATGAGGAACAAGTTGAAAGCTTGTGGGTTAGAATTAAGGGACAGGCTCATAAGGGTGACATTACGGTGGGTGTGTACT
>Ga0065711_1041631_pt1 | contig 15999 bp, 7 predicted proteins | sample Hoacrofraction12_FD_59098 | JGI IMG/M metagenome (GOLD analysis project Ga0065711, IMG submission 59098) | Hoatzin crop microbial communities from Cojedes, Venezuela - Epithelial fraction 12 v2 (version 2) | ecosystem: Host-associated > Birds > Digestive system > Esophagus > Crop | place...
CCGACGGCCGCCCCGCTGAGGCGAGAGGCTGGGCGCGGCGCGGGCGGCGGCTCCGCGGTGGTTTTCGTGGGGGGAAAGCTCTGCTTTCTGGCAAGCTGCTTCCCCCGGGACGGCGGTGAGCGGACGGACGGCTCTGAGGTGCGGCCGCGGCCTTTTGGGTCCGTCTGCTCGTTTTTGCTCCGTTTCTCCCCCGAAGGCAGGACTGCGAAACCTCCGCACAGGTTTTCACCGCGGGTTTTAAAACGCTGTGGGGGTTGGGGTTTCGGGTGTTCGGTTTGGGGTTTTTTTTCCAACACTTGAAAAGCACTCGCCTGTACGCCGCTGCTGAAATAGAAGCTCATGCGGCTGCATCGCTCCGGTTACGGGGTGAAGAACGACACTTGCACCTTGTGAACAGGCAGGTCGGTGTCTGAAAGAAGTGGGTTTGACCTTTCAAGTAACTTGCGAAAAGGAGTTTCAGCATGTGATATGCACTGTCATTTATATGGATGTGTATTTAACCCAGTTAAAATGTTGGCGGCATGAAGAAGTTTAGTCCATTTTCCTCTGCAGGCTGGAATTCCTTTTGCTTGAAGTCCGGTGTAGAAAGTGATCCTTCAGATACAGTCCTGTGTGGCCCACTGTTCTTAGCTGGGTGCGGAAGATACATATTTATGCTGTTTCTTCCTGCAGGAGGGTGCTGTTTTAATAATGGAATACAACTGCTTTTTGATACTTCATTAAAATTTTTTTATTTGGCTTTCTGCCAACAGGTGCACAACATTGGCGAGAGTTACTTAACGTTACAACTGTGTTTAAACCGTGGGGTGAATGGACTCCTCTCCGGTATCTGCGGATTGCAGTGAATGGGCAGGTATGACTGTATGGCCCGACAGGTGTGTGAGACTTAGGTGAGTGCAGCTAAAAGGAAATACAGCCCTGTGCTGCTGGTCCAGTTATGTGAAATCTTGCTATCTATTCAGATAGCGAAGATGTCAACTGTGTGATGACTTCGAGCGGGCGTGAAGCATGAGGTGTCCTTCTGACACAGAGGCTGTTACTTAAATTGGAATTTGCAGTTTATTCTCTGATGAAATTGTCCTGATTACCAATGGGACAAGATTCTATGAGGAAGGTCTTAAGAGACGCTCCCTGCAAAAAAAGATATTTGAAAAGAGAAATAATCTGTGGTGATGACAAATCCCAGTACCAGGGCAGCACATGAGAAATTCAACAAACAAGATTTCAATTTCCCCTTTACAAACAGATGCAGCAGAAAATATTTCAGCAGTTGTCATGGGTGTTCTTAAGTGTTAATAGTATAATAGTGGTTATTGCTTTGCTCTTTAGTAATGCTTTAGTTTTTTCAAATAGTCATTTGCCCTGAGTATTTTTTTCTTTGATAATGGCTTATTTTTTCCAGTGCTGAACATCAGTGCTTTGATCCAGGAGTGGCTGGAATGTATTAGGCTGCAAGCAGATAGTTCTCTTTCAGTCACTTTACAATTATAGATAACTCCTTGTACAGTTGAAAGTTAACGCAAAAGATTTTTTCTCCGCCTAAAGACAAGTATTTTATCCAGATGGTTATTCATAAATGTGTAGTTGAAATCTGCCATATCTTTTAAAAAATGAATTGATCTGTATAAATGCTTCTAATTAGTATGCCCTGTTATCATCTACAGGTTACAAGGAGAATTCATCTTAGGTGTTAACATATTTTGTAGTAGTAAAAATAAGATTTCATTCTATCATTTATGCATTGCGTACATGATATTCCAGTGCCTCAGGACAGTAAAGCAATGGACAGCAGTAAATAAATCATCAGTGTGGCTGGTAATTTTCTTTTAAAACTGGCTGATGCTTAAGATGATAAAGCTATTACCAAGCCAAGAAAAGAAAGTACTGGAAGAGTAGATTGGCAGTAAACAAGGAGCACATATGGATTTGGAAAAGGGGTTTAATGAGTGTAAAAAATGACATTCTGGAAGTGAAATGTGTCAGGCTGAAGTGAAGGGTTTCCAAAAGCTGATCTGAGTTAGATTTCACAATGGAAATCAGAAGGCAAAGAAGGAAAGCAGCAGCCATCGGCCAAGCTCAGAGTGAAGCTAGTCCCAGAACAAAACAAATAACTTGCTTCTGTTTTGAATGTGAACATAGATGTTGGAACATGGGTACACAGGCTGAAGATCCTATGGGGTTTAGAATATGGCAAATGTGTGAAGAAGCATTTGTTCTGCCTTCTCCCTCAGCCCTCTGGCTCTGGTTGGAGGTAAGGAGAAGACCCTGTGTTGCAGGTACAATGGGGCTGATGCAGTGTGCTGTGGCCATGGACTGTAGACCACCTTTTAGCTCCTGTCCTCAGCATAGACTGACATTGGTAGTTGCTGAAGCAGCAGGGCAGCCCTGAACAGCCATTGGTATGCTCCACTGTCAGCATAGAAGAATTAGGAGATGGCAGTCAGGATAGATCACGCCAGGCTAACCTGGTATTTCCATGTCAAAATAACTGGGTTCTGAAAATGAGAAAGGCAGGAAAGTTCTCCTTTTTGTGTTCCTCTGAAACTTCTAAGCTTGCCACCTCCCACCAGCCACTTCTTTCCTCGTCAGCCCCTGTGGAGCATAAGAATTTTTGGTACAGGGATTGTCAGTACTCGGAGGTACTGAAAGGCCTTTTGGGGTGAAGAGCTGTCTGGCCAGGGACATGCAAAAATAAACCATGAACAGAAATTACAGGAAACCTAAACCACATTTGAATTCTGGAAAACCTTTCTAGAGGATACAAACATATAAACAGCCTTATCTTCAGTAGGCATGTTTCATGTCATCTTTAGGTTTGTCTGACGTACCTATGGATTTACTTAGATTTAGTAACTTCTCATGGCAAGATCTGTGAGTTAAACTGTATATTTTATGTGTAGTGCAGAGTGATAATAATAGGCTCCGCATTGGTGTGCACACACACATATTTCGTGAATACATCAGCAGTTAAAAGGAAGATGCCTACTTTAATATCCTTAAAACCTCCTTTGTTTCTTGCTGAAGCAGCCTGTATCTATTACAGACACCAACCTTGCATCTCTGGCAGAAACACCCAACTGTACTCAGCAGGCACCAGCACTGTGCCTACAAGGCTGTGGCTGTGTCTGTGTTGCAGGCGTATGTGGATCACTGAGTGTGCACTAGCCTCAGCCTGCCCGTACCTCTCATTTCCGGAGACAATGGGAAGTGGTGAGCCTGCATCTGCATGTAGGCACTGTGCAAAAGGAGCACACTGGCACCTGAGGGTGAAATCTGGCATTCGTTAGCATGACAATGTAGACACACCCCTTCTAGACAATAAAAAGTTAGTGGTAGCGAAACACCAGGCAGTTCTTGAGGACAACACAGAATTTTCATGTAGCATATTCTGGCTGACGAAATGAGATTTTATGAGGAGTCTGAACTGATTCAGGGCTTCAGGCCTTAAGACAGAATCACTGAATCCTTGCACGTTCCTGAAGTGTTTCCCTTTTTGTTGTTTCAGGATGCTCCCCAGAACCCCAGGTGTCATTGCCCAAGCGTTCCTTCTTCTCAGCGTAGTTCTTGTCATTGCTATCGCAGTGATTCAAATAAATCGGCAACAGATCCTCTCCCCAGGGCTTAAGGTAAGTCTTAGCATATGTAAGGAAGGAGAACTGATTTGAACTGATAATGAATGATGTTCCTTTCTGGACTAATTTTTATGGGGTGGTTCAGATGAGCTTGCGGCCATAATTAATGTTTAATCATATTTTCGTCATGGGAAAACTGAAGCAGAGAGAAAAACAGGATGGGTCAAGATCACAGAGTTGGTGGCAAAGCAGGAAAAGCATTTCTTGATTCCCTGTCTGCGATGCCTATCACACAATGTCTTCTCCAAGACTGATAGGCCAAACAAGGAGAAAATGGCACTGCTTTTTTATTTTTGTCAGAGACTGGAAGTAATTTTGAAATAATTTTGAGGTGGGAATTACCTGGAGTTTAAATTCTGCCCCCAAGCACCGCTAGGAAGTTTATGCTGGAATCTTTGCAAAGTGCTCCGATGTGTGAAAAGCATTAGGGCTGTAAGTGTCCACTTTATGATTTACCACGTGTTGGGACTTGCTGTATATTAACAGAAGCAAAGTAGCTTCGTGAGTAAGGGCAGAGCAAACTGGAAAAGACAAACTGAAATACTCTGGAATTCAGGCTTTGCCTTGTGCTGCTGGAGTATGTGTGCAGATCCTTCAATGAAAGATGTACACAACTGAGATGTCCCTGCTCATGGCAGGGGGGTTGGAACCAGATGATCTTTAAGGTCCCTTCCAACGCTTACCATTCTATGATTCTGTGAAATTAGCCTTCCAGAGAAGCTGTACAGCGTGGCATTTGAGTTCTCTGTTTTTTCCCACAATAGCTACAAGCATATAAACCTTGTCAGATTCTTCTTTGAAGTCCTTTCTGCCTTTCCCTCTGCATATGTATTTAACTGGATAGTTCACATGCTGATAGCGGTAGGCTAATGTCTCATTACGCCTCATGGGATTGTAAACACCTTTGGCTTTGTCTGTATCATTTGTTGGTGTATGAGTCAGACAATGGGATCAAACTGTACTCTGGTACCAGTTTTATGTGTTTGTGTGGTGTGGCAGGGGATGTGTGCTGGGACCTTGCATGGGGACAGAGTGCCTCAAGTTTACTCCCTGTTGTACCCCAAATCTGTAATTGTAGCAGCCTTACCTCCTGCCAGTTCTCATGCAAGGCAAGACTGGACTGACGTGTAGGCTGAAGCCACTATCTAAAAGACAGCCTACACATTACTTGTGTTTGTGATTAAGTCAGTTTCACATTCAGAATGACAAAACTGTCTGTGACTCTTTGAGCAAACATCAGACCCGCCTTGACCATTTGGAGCTGGTTTAGATGGGGACGTCTGCTTCCTGAATGACAACGCTTCATGGCTGGTTCTGGAGGAAGAGTGGCTGTTCCTCTGCTAGGTGCCTTGGCTTTGGATTTCTTTTTGGGCTGTAGTGCAGAAAATCCCAGTTGATATGGAGGACCATATGTTTGATTCCTGAAACACTGAGTCGTCCTCAGTGAATGATTAACACTCGCAAGAAGAAATTCTTCAGGAGCAGAGGGAGGATCTTGGTATGCCAGTGTGAAACCCTCCAGTACTTAGCTGATATGATGGAGCCTGGAGACGGCAGTGTCCTGAAGTTAGCAGTTGATTAAAATTAAATATGGCAATAACATGATGAAAACAGACTTATTCTTTGCAAATGACCTTGTCCTCCTTCTTCTGGCTCTTCTCCATGAAACCAAAACAGCTACTGAAGGACAAGCAGAGTTTGTGTTATCTGTGGCTCTTTCCCAGGATGCCCATTCAGAGCATCCAGGTTCATGCCTTTGTGGCACAAGAGATAAATTACCTGCTACATCATTGATGGTTTAAAATGTTGTTGCAAAATTAAATATTTTGGCTCCTTGGTGGTCACGTTATCTGAAGATTCAGCCAGTGATTTGTGAAGGAAGGACCTGCCCATGTGCATGAGTCTGAGGCACTGGAAGAACTCACAACTCATTGGCATGCACCGCGAAGTCAAAAGAGTGACGGAGAGAGCACAAACATCCTTAGTGACATAGTTCGTGAAGAAGTCCAGAATTGTAAATGATGCTGTCTCTGAATGTAGTGAGCCTTTGTACCACCCAGAAAAATTTGTTTGTCTACTGATGTTTTGTGAGCCCTAGAGAGAAAAACACCTTCCTTCTTTATTGTGTTTCTTTAATTTGCCTTTCCAGGTGCTACAGTTTTCTACACCTATATTTTGCACGTCTCTTTTGGCTATTAGGAAGTGTTTTGCCTTGTTTGTGGATGTCATACTTGATTAAAAGTAGTTTGAACCTATGTAGCTGAAGTACACTTCTAGCATGGATCCACTTTTGTGGCCTCCATCTTCCCTGCAACTGGTTTAGCTTGTTAGCGTCTCGTGGCAGTTTTCCAAAGTGATTAGAAGTCAGGTGAGCCATCATAACTATGCATCTGTACATCCTTCTATGGGAATGGTACTCAGGCCAAAAAGGTGGCTAATCTTGGGACTCGTTCTTGCTTCCCTGTTGGGATTACTGCTCTTCAGGATGTACCTGCAAAGCCATTCGTATGGATGTCCTTTATCTGTTTGGGCCACAACCAGACTGATTACGCGAGCAGCATGAAACTGCTGCTGAAACAGCAGTGTAGATAGTTGTCACTCATACAGGTAGCTCTTGCAAGGGAAGGACAAACAGTTGATAGGGGAGGGGGTAGTTGTCTGTTTAGTCAGCTGCAGCCAAAAAAAAGATGCAGGAGTGCACCTTTTGAGACACAAAGTCTGGTTTATTGTTACCTTGCTTTTTATTTAGCTTCTGGTAAGTGTGTACAGTAGTCATAGTATTCTGCCAGACCCAAGAAGCAAAGTGGTACATTTACTTCATGCTGTATACAGCATGGTCACCTCTGTGTTGGATGTACATTGGGCAACAGTAAACCTAAAAATAAGCATTTTCCTTTAAGTCACTTTCTTTTTCCTTTCTGTCTTCTTTCTTTCTTCTGCTGAACTATAAACCAGAACTCTGAAGCTTTTCAGGGTTAATGTTGTCTCCCTGTCTGGTCTGACTAATCTAGTCCATTGACTAGATGGTGCAGTTCTTGAGTATTAGGGAATCACCAGGCCTTCATCTCTCTCTGCTAGTGTTTGAGTAGAGATGATGGAAATCCTCAGTGGAAAAGCTGAGGTAGAGGGGAAAGGAGGGAGAAAAAGTTGTTGTGTTCTTCAATAGCTGCTATCCCAGGATAAAGGTTTGCTTGTGCTCTCTGTCCCACGCAGTGCATTTCAAAGCAGGAAGGCATTGCTTGTCCTTAAAGGGCAGCCAGAGGTGATCTGACTTGCAACTTGGACAGAAATGTAACGTCACCAGCGAATTTTAAACCAGTTTGTCTTAGGCAGCAGGCTGAGACAAGGCATCTAGAATTCTCTCACCCCCTTAAATGCTGAATCCTCTGTCATTTCTGTTTTTTTAATTAAAAACTACTTTTAGTCCTAACATCTGGCACACTTCTAACGGATCACCACTTCATGAGGCTGCATGGGCCAGTTCACACAGAGCGCATCCACGCAAGTTCTGAGGAGCTTCAAGAGTCACCCTGAAATGGGCCCAAGAGTCCTTTTCAAAAATGAGCATCTCTTTAAAAGGAAACAAGAGGCTGAATAGGAGAAATAGGAGGAGGAGGAGGAAGAAAATAAAATTGCCAGTCACACGTTGGTTCAGATAAGTGTACCACTACTCTTTGCGATGGAAATTGGTTACTTTCAGGACGGAGGCTGGGAAATGCAGGGGAGGATGGAAGTAGGTCAAAAAGCCCCCCAGTTAGCTGAGGTAAAAACACTTCCATTGTCTTCCAGCTCTACTTGGGCATGATAGTTAGCTCTGAAAGTAGCCAAGTTAAAAGCTTATGTTTGGCATTTCGAGCTGACCAAGACTAGATGTAATTAATAGCCCTTGAGCAGACTGACTGTTACTGTATTGTCAGATTCCAGAGTGCTCATCTCTCTTTCAAGGAGGGGGAATACACTCAAAGTATCTTTGCTAAAGTAGTTACTGGAACAGAACCTGGTGGCATACTGGTTTGATAATACTGTGGAGCCTTTCACTTTTTAGTTGATCAGGATAAATATCATCTGGATAAATCTAAATGAAATTTTCATTATCTAACAGTTCTGATATTGCTGGTAGTTCTTTGGGGGCCGGGAGTTTGCAGGATTACAGTAGAAGCTGGGAACTAATGAGGTGTGGAAGCTGAATGTTTTGCTACTTGAAGCAGTGATCTTTCTCAGTCAGACCTGAGGCTCCCCAGGGAGGCGGTGGGATGAAATTTATCAGCCTGCGGCAGGGGTCTCTTACTGCTTTGCAGCCAGATGTAGGCTCTCATTTTTCAGTATTGTCAGGCTCCTGGGCATCTGTCTCTTTTGAAAGAAAAAAGTTGACAGAGAAATGAGGTTGTGATTTCTAGCAATTAGGTGACTTTGGAAGAGGGGGGCAGCTAAACATACTTTCAGGGATCATACAGAGGATAAGAAATACTGCAGTTTTCTTCCCTTCATGTAGTCTGCCTTCTCAGTTGCTACAGTTTTCTGCTGCCATGAAAGCGATGGGAAAGGGGGAAAGACTGGTCTGGTGAGCAGTGTAATGGGATGGAGAAGCCTGTGCTTTAATCCCACAGAGAGTCCAAGTGACCCGGGGCAGGTCACTTAAATATTTCTCATTTATTTCGTAAGTAAACATGAGGTAATATTGATTCTCTTTCTCTCTTTGTTGTCTCACGCTCTGGCACAGCCTGATTTTAGTGGCAAACTCCCAGGTGGACTGCCTAAACCACTCAAAGGGAGAGGTTTATAGGGCAATTAGAAAAGAACCAGACTTGTTACATCGTTCTCACTGTGGGCTATTATGTACTTTACCTCTTTGTTCATAGCTTTATGGATCCCTTGTGCATCTTTGAATCTAAAGCCTGTGCTGAGGTATCAAACCCTTCAAGAGTCCAGGGAGTGTAGCTGGGGTAATGGGAAATGAACTTGCTGCAAAATCAGGTCCTAACACAGTGTATCAGCATGGATTTTGAACCTGATGCTGAAAGGAGATGGGCATTCTCCATCCTCACTGAATTCATTACTGAAGATACGTAGTATGTTCTTTGTTTTGCAGCCAGATTAATTCTGTGTTTGGCTGTTGGATTCATGCCTAAGCGCCCAACACTAGAATTAATCTCTCTTGTAAATATACAACGCATACATTTTCTAAAGTGTTTGATGGTGCGAAGAACTACAGCTGGGTATGGGCCTTAAAGCCGTCACTGTTTGTTTCTTGATCTAATGTATTATTTTTTTCTCCCCAGTATGGAATAGTCCTTGATGCTGGATCCTCTCAGACTACAGTCTATGTCTATGAGTGGCCAGCAGAAAAAGAAAATGACACAGGAGTAGTAAGCCAAACGTTCAAGTGCAGTGTGAAAGGTGAGCTCAAACTGAAGTTCCTTATTTCTTTCAACCCTCCAAGAAGAGGTTATCTGGAAGCCTATACTGTTTTTTGCTGCTGTGTTCCCTTTTCACTGCTGGGGAGCAAGAACTGTTAAGACTATGCCTCTATCTGTCAGCATCAGTCCTTCTACTGATACAGCAGGGTGCGGTAGTCTGTAACAAAGATGAAATTGTAGCTAAATTTTATTTATTCCATTGCAGTGCATGATTGGTGCAGACAGAATTCGATCTAAAGAATATCAGGCCCTGTAAATGTTTAGTCCTTGTGCCTTGAAATAATTTCTTTTAAAAGGAAAGTATAAAATATATTTTAAAAGTGCTTGGAATAAGAAGTCTTTGAGAAGAATGGGGATCTAGCCCTTATTAGATGTTAGTTATTAATTGTGATAGAGGCAAAAATAGGTGTTAGCTATAATATAGGAGTTTGACAAATCAGGGTTCTTTTTCCAGAAGTCTTAGTGATGTTTGAAAAAAAATCCCTGCTGTCTGAGTCAGGTTTCATAGAGAAGCATGGCTTATGCAGTTCATCTGGAATTGTTCTGTAATTACTTGGAAAGAGGCAACCGAGGGGAAATTATGAAAGGCATGCAGAAGGTGAACAGGAAGAGCTTCTCCATACTACAGAACCTGGAAGCATCTGATAAATTTATCAAATAAAATAGCTAAATTGCAGAACTGTTTCTGATAGGATGTCATAGTTGTATCAAATATGCAGGTCTAGCCTTTGGCTCAGGAAGACGTGTGGTTGTGCACTGCTAAAAGGTGTCCCACGACAAATACCTGCCTTGTCTTTTGTATGAGGTTTTGCACTGATTCCTCTCAGAGAGAAGATGCTAGGCTAGACTGACATTTGCTCACACTCTGGTATGGGTAAGTATATGTTCTGATAGCTTGTTGTGGATTCCTCCATAAGAGCTATTGCATCTCTTTATCAGCTTCAGTGACATTTGACTAAGGTTTCAAAGATACCAAAATTCCACACATTTTATGGAGACAGGTGGCCAGGCAGGGGAGAGAAATCCAGATTATTAAACAGTAGCTAGTCCATAAGGGATTTCTGCAGGAAGCCAAACTTCATAAATTCTGCTACTCTGAGTTAAATGAGCTTTAGATTATCCTCTAAGATACTGAGTTTAGCAGTACTGCTTTGTTTAGTGTACCGGCTTGAGTTTGCAAGTTAGCTGAGAGAAGCTGGGGCAACTCAGGAAGTCTCAGTGCAGATTTTGTTGACCTCTGATAATAACTGTGGCATTCAAGGATAATTTTTCCCTTTCTTTCTCTCTCAGTCATGATCATACAAAATGCTGCATCCCATTTTGTGTCTGGAAGTAGATGCTGGAGGTGTAGCCATAGAGGTCCATGAGTAACTAGGAGATGAGTAGAAGGCAGTGGTTTCTTAACAGCACCAACGTTTCTATCTTCAGCGTTAAATATATGTGTGGACATCCTTAGCAATTTTACAACAAGGAAAGGAAAGCAAGTGTAACATACACAGAAGGAATGCACTGTCGTGTGCCTGATGGTGTGTCCTTACAGGTTGCAGGAATGGTGTCCAGTCTGCCGAGGTGTGAGGTACACTGCTAGCTCCTGTCTTGACTCATTTGGAATGTTACCTTTAGGAATTCTGGTGTGAGAAAAATGCACAGAGAAACTGTGTTATTCTTCTCCTTTAAAAATGACAGAGGAGTACTTTGTGAATTTGTTTTAATGGATTTAGGTTTTGTTTTGCCTCTGAGGAAAATGAAAAATTGCAAAACGGAGGAGTCTAAATTGCTGTGAGCTGTTCAGGGCCAGAGGGGTCTCAGCCATGGTCAGCCAAAGTACTCCTCATTCTCCAGTGTACAAAATCACCAGGGTTCACTGCTCCAGTCTTGGGTGACTGTACTGGAGGAGGCCGAGGGCTCGTGGGAGAGGTCCCCAGCTAAGCTGTGGGGGGCAGTGGTGAACCCATCTGTCAGCATTTCTTTCATGACCCCTAACCATGGCCTTAAGCACTTAAATTGTGGTATGGTTCTGGGCATACTGAGAGGCAGGCTTTAACATACCTAGTGAACTTGAGGTGGTAATGTTTATGTTGAAGTTTATGCTGTGGAAAAGGAAATGGTGGAGTGTGGAGTCTGTAAACTCATATATTTTTTCTTCTGTTTTTATCAATGCAATGTGGCTGAACATAAATGGTATCTCGTTTTACCTCTAAGAGCCACCTTTTGCTTAGCTTGGGATCAGGTCGTGAGATGGATGGCTGTTACAGGAGAACTACATAGAGTTCTGGCAGAGTTATTCTCTGTGGGGCAATGGCTTCATGGGCATGCCTGGATTTCTCCCTGTGCAGCTTCCTCAGCTGGGGAATTTTAGTAAGGAATGTTTTTATTCACACCCAAGTTGAGCCTGAGCAAGCTCAGGTCCTGCTGGTCTCCTTGGAGTATTGAGCAAAGGAGGAAAGACTTTGATGTTAAATGTTCCAATAGTTATGCCTTATGCAGCATGGTGTAACTCTCATTCCTGTTATTTGAAGGCTTTGGAAATTTAGAAAACTGTGAAATACTTAGTAGTTTATGCACCGGCCTAGAGTTGGACCTCTATGACTTCAAGAGCCATTTGTGTGCATCTTGAAATTTCACCAGCAGTTCCTTGCAGAAGCTTCTCTGTTTTTTTTTTTTTTTCACTCAAGAGCAGTGAGCTGTAGAGGTGCCATGGTGTCCACAACAGTTATGGCAAAGCAGATTAGGAAATCTTTGTTTTAGGAGGGATTTTCTATACTTTAGCTTACCAGAGAAATTTTACACCCATTACAGATGCTATTTTCTACAGCGTCTCCCATGAGGAAGCCTGTTTTCCTCATGAATATAGCACTGCTGTCATTGTGTTACATGGTTATACTGTATATCTTACGCTAGGTATGCTACTCTAGTTGTATATATATACACACAGAAATACAGGCGAGCAGTGTTCAAGTATCTTCTCTTATGTCACACAGCTGAGACAGTTACTACATTGTTTAAGCACTCCTAGTTTTCAACCATCCTATCCTGGTTTGCAGTTACAGGAGCGAAGAGGGAAATCTCTTAACACCTGTTTGCTAATTGGGCTAATTTGTAGTTGGCAAAGCAGAATGAAATCAATCTGCTTGTTCTCTTTTAGGCCCTGGCATATCCAGCTATGAGAGTAACCCTGGAGCTCTTGCCAAACCCTTTGATGACTGTCTGAATAAAGTCAAGGAGAGAATACCAGTTCTTCTGCATAAAAACACTTCTGTTTATCTGGGGGCTACAGCTGGCATGAGACTACTGAGGTATGACAGAAACTTGAACTCCTCTGGATGTGTACTAGCATGGCAGTCTAAAAACAGAGTGTGAAAAATGTACTGGACACATTTTTATCCATTGGAAATTGGGTATCTCAAAAGGAAATGGAGCCCAGCCAATTTAATTTAATTAACTGTTTTGATAGGGAAAGCGGGGCTGTATAAAAATCCTGTGTTATGCCATATTGAAAAGAAATGCTTGCTTTACTCTAGAGAAGGCAAGAGTTTAATTTTCTCTTCCACATCTGTCTTAAAATTCAGTGTTATGTAAACAGATAATGTTTGTGTGTATCTATGGGCAGCAATGGCAGATTAAAAGCTCAACACTGCAGAGTTTTCTGAGTATGAATGTGGTGTAATGTAGCTTTTGGGGCCTGTCTGTGGCTTTAGCCCTGGCACAAACTGGCTTTTTGTGTTTGTTCCATGGCTAAACAGAGTGGGAAGAAAGGCTCCAGGACTGTTCTAACCAGCAGCTATCATATAAGCACTCGGTTCACTAAAAAGAAAAGTATATATAAGAAACAAAACACCCATGAACTTGTAAGATAAAGAGTGAAGTTTGTACATAGTGAGGAATTTTCTTGCTGAAACAATGCTGGATATTTGGCTGTTCCCTATCATAAGCCTCCCCTTTAGGAAAGCAATGTCTGTTTTTTATTACGTGATTGTAGTTTTCTTGAATTGATAGTCAGTGAACAATAAACATGAAATTGCCTTTCCAGATGCTCAGTGTCTCATGTTTTGTGAATTGCTTAGGTTGCAAAATGAAACAGCAGCCAATGAAGTCCTTGCAAGCATTCAAAACTACTTCAGAGCACAACCTTTTGATTTTAGGGGTGCACAAATCATAACTGGGCCAGAGGAAGGGGTGTATGGATGGATAACAGCCAACTATTTAATGGACAGTTTCTTAGAGGTGTGTGGAAAAAAATGCATGCTTTTGTTTTCACTGTTTCTTTCTTATAAATGAGAAGTTTGAGAGAAATGCCTGTTCAAGCATTAAAGCTATAACTTCCGTTTGGCACTGAAATATAGAACAGGGTCTTTTTGTGGCAGTAATAAAACAACGCAAACATGAATCAAAGAGTATGATGTTACAGGAATGTGATATGGCAAAGGTAAAATTGTTGATCTACAAAACAGCACTCTTCCCTAAATGATATTGGAAGTCTCACCTAGAAACAGAAGTTGCATTGCTATTAAATGCATTGGTATTTTGAGTGTGACAGGTGTTGATTGTCTTGACAGTGGTGCCAATTAAAGATGATTTCCTCTGCTTTTCTGTGACTTCCTCGGGTGGTTGCTGTCCTCGCAGCCATACTGGTGAAGGATCTGCACGGTTTACGGGTCTCCAAACCGTTTGGCAGTGTTGGCTCGCTTGTCTTAAGCAGACAAGACTGAAGCAGTGAAGGTGGTCAAGTTGATGTGGCCAGATGTGCATCAGCTGAGACAGAAATCATTCATATACAGTTCATTCCAATACTGCTGAAAAGCTGCAGGCTACGAGTAGTGGGCTGTGATACCAACTGTCATGGCTTGTGCAGACAAAGTGAAACAAGTATAAAGATACTTGTGCTGTTCTTGAACTCAGAATAGTGTCAGGCAGGCACCTCATAGCAGAGAGGGAGTCAAATGTGTTGGAAGATCCCTTTTTATATATAGATATTCCATATAATTTCATTCCCAGTAAAAGCTGTACCAAGATGATCAGCAACTGCTCATCTGCATTTAAGGCAGCTGTGTGTTGTCCTTAGCATTAACTGCACTTCTTCCAGATAGCCTCACTAGCTTGAAAGAAATTTCAGCCAAACCCCAAAGTATTGTTAGGTGTCCTGGTTCAATGGTTCCTGTTACATCATGGCAATTAATAAACAGGAATTAGTTGCTGGTGATCTGAGTGATAGCTCACTCAGTGATAGTGATTGCAAACTGAAGAAAAATGGTATTGGAATCACACGCTCTGGAAGGGTTTTTCTGATTGTGTGCATTTCATGCAAGGAAAATGACATAATGAACTTCAGTGTGGTGTCAATTTTCTACCTCATGAATTTTAGTAATCCAAATACCAACTTCCACATGGGAGATTCTTAAGGGCTACTGAAAGGACTGCAAGATGTTGTGAAGCCAGTTTAGTATAGAGAGTTGTGTGAAGACCTGTGTGTGGAATATCAGTAGTAGAAGAGAGAAGATTTTCACCATTCTTGTGACCATGAGCTAAGAGTCAAATTCTGCTAGGGGCTGTTAATGGGAATCTTTCACTGTAGGATTTTCTTGGGACTATATTTGCTAGCTCATAAAGTTTCTTTTCCCTTCTTGTCTATATAATCGTATAATCATGCTCAGTACATAATACTGCAGTAATATTGAGATAGATAATCATACAAAATCCATATTCTGCACTGTGACTGTGTAGATGAAATACAGACTTTGGGGGATGTTTTGGGGAACAGGGAAAAATGCCAGTGGAATGGATCAGATTTATTGCCACTGCAGTTTCAGTGAAGGAGGCATGCAGATAAGGGATCCTTGTTCATTTGATTTTGATGGAGCTTTCATTTGACTTTTCTCTGTGTTTTTCACTGTATTTTCACTCTCTTTTTCTATGTGATCTCTTGATGTTCTATTCCTTTAAAAATTTTTCTTGTCTTGAAACAAGCAAATTGTCATACTATTTCCATGTGGATTTGTTCAAGATCTCATGGATACCTGGACTTTAAGTCCCTGCATTCTAGTACAGACATTGATCTGCCTAGTCCTGTGCTTTGATCATTGTGCTGTCCTCTGAGTTGAAAGCTGTGCTGCATTCCTTTCTCCATCTTTCAAGATCATTTCACTCAGTGAAAATACATCCCTCGTGAAAAATATTTGCACGTTTTCCTCAGAGCGAAGATTTTTTAGAAGGGGTGCAGGACAAAGAGGTGGGGAAATCTCAAAAAGTTCAGTAAAGAGTAGAAAAGCTTGAAGGAAGAGTAAGCAGATAATGTTTCTAATTAGCCTCGGTTTTATTTTTACTTGTAGAGAAACCTTTGGAGGACATGGGTCCGTCCTTACAGAAAAGAGACTATGGGTGCACTGGATCTTGGAGGAGCTTCCACTCAAATTTCATTTATCCCAGAGGACTCTCAGGAGAACTTCAATAGCACCTTGCAAGTGAAGTTGTACGGTTACAACTACAATGTCTACACTCACAGCTTCCAGTGCTATGGCAGAGATGAGGCTGAGAAAAGGTTTTTAGCGTTGCTGCTCCAGGTCTGTTTAAGACCCTTTGCTGTTTTGCTCTTGCTAGTGTTCAGTAATTGTCTGCGTAGGTTCTTACACTTGTGTTTGCTTCCCTTTGTATGAAACCTAAGTGCGTTCGTCCACAACTAAGCACAACAGAGCTCTTACTGGGGTCTCCAAACTCCACCAAAGATCTTCATATTTGTTAAAAATTGGTGAGCCCAACTAGTCCTGTAAGTGTTTTGCTGATTTTGCCAATGATTTTTGAGAAAGGAATTTCTGTAGATTACAATGATCAGCAATGTTGTCCTGATCCGTTATGACAGAGAACAAACATACATGCGTATGTGGTTTAAAAGGATTCCTGTAGTTAATGTCAAATTAGGTCTTTCTTGCTTTTGAGTAGCCTTTTTCCCCCCCCCC
>Ga0065711_1011501_pt1 | contig 15998 bp, 9 predicted proteins | sample Hoacrofraction12_FD_59098 | JGI IMG/M metagenome (GOLD analysis project Ga0065711, IMG submission 59098) | Hoatzin crop microbial communities from Cojedes, Venezuela - Epithelial fraction 12 v2 (version 2) | ecosystem: Host-associated > Birds > Digestive system > Esophagus > Crop | place...
TGATGGTTTCTCTTCACTGCTGAAATTCTCGGTTGGTCCTGTCATGTTGCTGCTTTCACTGAAGAGGCTTCTTCAGACATAGATCGAACATCCATCTCCAGTATTGCATGTGTCTGTGCGGGCTTCGAAGACGAACTTCCAACAGTTGCCCTGGTGCAAGCTGGTGCTGCATTTTCACATTTATGTCTTGCTACGAGTCTGAATCCGGGTTATTCATGTGATGTTTTATGCTCCTTGAAAGGACGGGTCCTTTGGCGAGTCGGTCGTACAGATGCTTTCTAGCTCGTTTCTGTGTAGGGGAAGCGGGCAAAGGAAGGTGCTGAAGGACTGGAAACCGGGTGCATGGAATGTTAAAGAATTGAAGCCGCTTCGTTGGCAGAACTCGGCGCCTGTTGTGTGTGTAGGGGGACACTGCAGGGAGAGTGGGCATCGTCTGCAGTTAGAAATGTGAGAAATAAGAAAGTACTGTAAAAACGAGTACCTAATGATTAATATGCAAATGAGACTTCTACTACACAGAACACTAGTTTGTTTGCAGATAGGAAGAAGTTGAATTCACAGAAAATAATTAAGCCTTTTGAAGTTCCTGGAAAATGTTCTTTCTGTGCCATAAAAAACAAGTAAAGCTGGATGAAACAGTATAATAGCAGAAATAGTCTAAGTTAGCTTCTGCAGCCCATTGCTCAAGTTTAATGCTAAACCTTCGTGCTGACATGAAAACCCAACCATTAGACTTTGCCTTTGGAGAGTTCTCATTAAAGAATATGCGAACTAGGCTGACTCTTGCTCATTAAGCCACTAGAGGTATGTGTACAAGTAGTAGTTATGCTCCTTTTTATTCTGTTGAGTATACAATTTGCATTTAGTTTTGAAAAAAAGGTAGTTTCAGAAAGCTACTTGTTGAGTGGTTAGATTGCAGTTATGCTTCCTACTTAATGTGCTTTACAGTTTAAATAACCTGATTCCCGTTGTTCTATGCCAGTTGGAAGGTGGGAGTACTGACAGAGATGAGGACAGAGAAGCCGCTCCTGAGGCCCTTTTAGCTGCTGTGTGCGATGGGGAGGCTTACGAGATGGTGTTTTCTGCATCCCTGTCAGCTTCTTCAGCCGAAAGTTTGAACTTGTTCTCTCTGTCCACTGGCTTTCATTAAAGGCGCAGAGACCTCGAAGATAACTAATTTCCTGCAATAGGACAGAGGACTCTTAAATGCTTGTACTATGGGCAGCCCTCGGAAGAGGGGACAGATTCCAAAATGCCTCGGCTGTAGAAAAGTATCCATCAGTGATTTACTTTGTACGTCACCAAAGGCAATCACAACACTCCCCAATATCTTATATTCCCTATCAGCAACTGCACTTGGTTAGTTCCATGGCTCACAGAATTAACAGGGTTTGTTGAAAAATCAACAATGCAAAGTTTCATGATCAGGGTTTAAAAATATATATTGTTTTTTATGAGTTTACACATCTTCTTGCTAGAAATAGTAACAGAAAATATCTCTCTTCAAATGGTTCTGTTGTTTTCATGAAAAATTAATATAAATATTGGGAAAATGAAGTGAAAGTGTGTATAGACCTCATAAAATATGGTGAGGTTGAAGTGTGACTGTAGATATTTCTATATCCAGTCTCTGAAGTGGTTTCATGTAGGCTGTGCTGTGTGTTTGCACTTAGATGAAGAACAAAGTGTCAAATTCTTTCCCGATATACTGATGTTGATTAGATATAAACAATATTTGAGTTAAATTAGTTTTAAGGAAGCTTAGTAATTGTAAGCTAAAAATTAATATTTCAGTCCCAGTGTTCAGAGAATATAGAAATTGCTGGAATTTTCTCCAGGTTATGTTATTTGCTTACTTACTGTTAAGCACTCTAATGGCTTTACAAAGAGAAAGGAAATGTGCGTGTTCATTTGGGCATATTCATAAGGTGACATTACATACGGAAAAATGAATACGCTTCAGGAGTAAAATGCCCTGCATCAATATTTAAAGTATGTTTCTAAAACCTTTAGATGGTGAATGATGAAACAGATTTGTACATGCTGCTTTAGTGGTTTTCAGCAGCTGGCTGAGTGATATAAACCAATTTATTTTAATTTTTTTGTGTCTGACGTCATTCCCTGTTAGCGTGCTGTCTCAAGGCTTTCACTGTCAGTTGATTCCCTGCAGCGACAGTTTCTTACACTTGGGGTATTTTCTTCGAAGGAAGCGAACCAGCCTATTTCTCAGTGATAACTAGCTGTATCTTCTGTTGGTCAGTGGTAACAACTCCAGGAATTGTAGTATTCAGAATTGCTGGTCCTGAGTGCCGGGGCTGAGAGAGGGCGAAAAGCAAGGAGCAGTCAGCATCGTTTGGTCTGCTCCTCCTGCATCACCTCCTGTGCCCTCGTAGTCCATCGTCAGCTAGTCCAAAAGCTTTGCGTGCTGCCTCTCGCTAACGAGAGGATGAATTGACTTGCAAATCTTGGTTGCCAAGTGAACCAGGATTTTGCATGTGTTTACGAGGGATGGAAACCACTTTTATTACTCAATTTCAGTTGAAATGCACTCTTGTCATTTGCAGTTCAGGTTTTGAGTGTCGTTTTGTGTTCTTTGTTGCCCTGTCATCTTTAAAGACTCTAATGTGGCAAACTGATGATGCAGCCTGAGGTTCAGATGAGCACTGGCGCAATGGAATTAAACATCCACGTTTGGCTTGCGTTTCTCTTGTGCACAAACGCTGGGTTAATTTGCACAAGTCAGTTGTAAGGGTAAAGATATTCCTGTGATTTCCTCACCCCACCTCTATATGTGGCAACTGTTGGAATTAAGTATTGTTTTAGTCATGTTCGTATATTTGCCATGTAAAATATTTGCTTAATTATCTCTCTTTTGTTAGTTCTTCCACTTAAATAGATTAACTGATGGGAAAAGAATGAGATATGAACATTCCTTGTTACCAGCAAAGCATGTAACTATGTTTTGCAGATCAAATGTAACTTAGATTTTTCTGGTATTTCAAAGAAAAGCCAGATTTGTTGATCAAGCATAGGTGTTTCTTGGAGCTGCCACTTACAGATTAGCAGAAGTTCCTTATTTTCATTTAATAGTCAGGAATTTACTGTGTTTGTTTATACTGCTCTAAGAGTATTAACGTTTCTAGATGGACTTGTATCAAATTTTGCAGTTAACTTAGAGAAGGCCTGTCCTCAAAGACTTGGATTAGGACTCTGCAAGGATTTTGGCGTTGGCAGATGCTGACTACATATTTCTATCTGTTTTTTAGAGCATTTTTCATTACCTTAAGAGCCAGAGTCACTTCTGTCAGTTAAACAATTCCGCCGGGCTCAGTTGTAAGTGGTGTTGCTCTGTGCTTCGTTACACGACTTCTTCCTAAAGCCTTCAGTCAGCCCTGTCAATCTGAGCTGTTCACTGTGGTGGTTTTGCAGCTTCTGAACTCTGTTGGCATGGACAAGCTGCATCTGCAGTACAAACCCGTATTTGCTCCACAGTAGTGAGCAAATAACTATGTAGTGTGGAAATTGCCTTAGACTGTATTTTTTGGGATGAACTGAAAATTTTCTTCCTTCTTGTGACCGTGACGTGCTTTGTCACAGAGGTTGTCAGGGACCAGTGGTCCTCAAAGTGGTGGAGCTCAGCGCTTTGGTTTGGTGCTCTGTCTGAACAGGCTTCCAGTGCCCGTTGTGGATACAGGAGTTATGTGCCGTCAAAGGCACGCCTTTAGAAATTCTCTGGTTCCGTTTTGTGTCATGCCTCAGTTGCTGCGGTTTTTAAAAAAATGTTCAGCAGTGTACTTTACGTGGCTGCTTTTTTTGGATTCTGCCTGACAGTGTATATGTAGGAAGGCGGCCTAGAGAGCTGTGCCTCGTAACGTAACGTATGGGAATTCCTCTGACTTCCTTTATTTCTCAGCGTTACTTGTCAGAGTTTATTTGGAAAGAGCTACCAAAACCAGGAATTAAAGACAACACAACTGAGATTGACCAAAAAAGTTTCATTTTCAATCTGTCATGGGGCTCTGACTACACTGGGCTAAAATTATATGATCATTTTCTTAATATAGATGTTAGCATGTGTGTTGGTATGTTAGTGCTGAAATTCTGAGGCATTTGGACTTGTTTCTTTTATATAAATATCCTTGATGAAAATGTTTGATTAAAAGTTGAGGAAACGTAAAGTATTTGTGGAATTCAAATGATCCATGGTAGAGCTGGGAGGCTTCAGTTCTTAGGAAGGGCAACTGCAGTCTTAATCTGACAGAAAAAGAAGAATTTGCAATAGAAAGTCATAATAAATGTTCATTTAATTAGTTTTGCAGAGGAGCAAAATGTAGGAAAAAAACAATTGACATTAGAAAAGAAGTATGATTTTAAATTAAGCTCTAAATGAGAATTGCAGTATTGATAAGTTGAACAAAAGCACCTGTCTAAGGAGGATTCGAAAAGCAATGTGTACAATTTATCAGAGTAAAAGAGCTTTATGCAGACACATGTTTTGACAAATTATTTTGAAGTGAGCATTATGAATGCTTTTTTGAATGGAGTAATATGCAAGCTTTCATCGAGGAGTTAATATATCACCTGGAAAAAGGACCAAGTAATCTCCATGCAATTGTTGACAATATGAACATAATTACAGAAAGACTAAAACTTAACCTTAAATTTAAGTCAGGGAGCTTACAAGAAAAATTAAACAACCAGCAAATAAATGGATTAGCAGGAGGGAAGAACTTAAATACATAGGAATGGAAATAATTAATTCGGCTAACATGAGGTTGCTCATTATATTGGTTTTATATTAGCATGAGATTATTACATACTGATTAGTACATACGCTTATTTATTTTTTAAAAACGTCTGATCTGAAGGAGTTTCACTGACCTTATGTCTGGATTTATTGCCTGTTCTATTCCTTTAAATGTGAGAACGTATGAGCAGTCTGATGCAAGCTTGCAGTTAAATTGTCGAGACAACAATTTGTTAAACTAGGCAGGAATTTTTAGTGGTTCATTTTTAAAATACAGGGACAAGTTAGCACGTCGTACCAGTTTATTCTTAAGCCGGTGAAACTTTGAATTTATCTTTCTAGCCTGAATGTTTCAATGCAGAGTCTACAGCAGAATTCTGTTTTATGTGCAAGAGCTATTGAAAGGATGTTCAGGATTTGTAATAAATTTAAAGCAAAGTTGTGCCTAATTCGTGCATGCCAACAAGGTCAGGATTTTATCCGTGATATCAAAATCTAGATTCTGTGGATCACAAAGGAGGAAAGCTTTCTTCATTTATGGAGTGGCCTTAAAAGTTCTTGTGAGGGTGTTTGGCTTCAAGAGAGGGGGGCAGGAGGGTAAAAGCAGCCAAGCGATGCAACGATCCAGTGTGCTTAGGCAAGAAGGGATTTCTGCTGTGAATGAGATGCAGGGGTGTTTTTTACTTCCCTCAAAGTAGAAAAAAATTTGTGTTTCTCAAATGCATGTTATAATCAGTCTATCAAAACATACCAAAGAACATCAATATGTAACCACACTTGCAGTTCTGGTCCTTACAGTTTTGGTCCATTTTATAAAGATGCAAACCTTGGCAGTATTTGTTACGTGTGGGGTGAGTCCAGATGTGTCTCCTGCATGGTCCAGTGGACGATGTGTTCAGGTGAAGCATCCCGAATTAAAAAAGTTTTGCCAACTCACAATCAAATTCCGTTTAATTAAGTTCATGGCTGCAGATGACAATACTCACCTAAAACAAGACATTTTGTGAACATACCATGTCCAAAATACTGTCGTAGTAAGAAGAAGCAATGAAATAACAGCTGCCCTGTGTGGTAGAAGAGGAGGTTTCTTGAACTCTGGAAAGCAGGAGATGTGTGAAATAGTTACTGGTGTGAAGAAGTAATTGATTGATCGGGTAATAGCTATCCTAAGTTAAGCCTGACAAGGAAATGGATAGTTGATATTGTTAAATATCCTCTAATGAGGCAGAAAGGGGACAAAAGAAATCCTAGAGTTGTGTGAGTATGGTATGAGAGTTGCTTTGATAAACAAATGCAATATGGAATGACTGGGAAACAATAAGAGATGATAAAAGGTACAATTTTCTAGTCGTTTTTCAGACTATAAGCATTATGTCTAGCATGTACAATGGAGGAAAATGAGGGAAATTACTGAAGCTAGGAAAACATGGCATTATCCTTTGTTTGCATTGAGTTTGCATGTGCCCTACGTTGTTATTACATCCTAATTATTTTAAATGAGCTCTGTAAATGCGTTATGTCATTCCTAAATTTCTTGGGAGGTTTAAGCATCTGGGTTCTGTGAATTTTTTGTTGTGTTTTTGTTCTGTGTTTTTGTTTGTTTTCTTCACATCAGAAATGTGGGATTTACAAATAATTAATAGATTTAACACATTTAACAGTGTCGGTATGCAATTTCCACTTCTAGGTAAGTTCTTGTATAGATCCCACTGTGCGAGTGGAACAGGTCAGAAAAAAACCCCACAACAATCTAAATTCACAGATGATTTTCTTTCACTTATATTATTGGTCTACTTTTAAAATACCTAACTGAAGGCAGAAAAAAGATGACAGAAGTTACTTTTTTTTGCAGTTGTCTAATATATGTTTGTAATCCGGTAACCTGCGCTCCTGGGCAAATAAAAATGTACTTTGTTCTCATATTTTTAAGGGAAAACATCAGAAAAATTTCAGTGAAGGACCAGACTATGTGGGTTAGTCCCTAAGTATGGGGAAATAAATTTACGGCTTATAATAACTGTGGTAATCATTGTAGTCAAGCAACTAAGGAATCCTTTATTGATCATGCTAATTATTAACAGCTACTGAAGATGCATTCTGAAAATGTTCACAAAGTTAGTCTGTTGTACCAAATTTCTGTTTTCTGGATGTCGTTATTAAAATAATTTAAAGGAATGTTCAAGTTCAACCCAAATGTAATTTGAAGTACTATAAAAATGAAATACTCTGTTGCGTAACTTCACGACTGGCGAGTCTGTGCTACAGCAGAATTGGTGCATGGATGGCAAAAGGAAAGAGCACAGCAGTCCTCATTAAGAGGAGCCTTTCTCCCGTGGGGTTAGAAAAGGGTTTTTTTTGACTTCAGTGCAAGTTCTACCTGCTTGAAATTGAAGTTTTTTGTGTTTCCAAAATGAACCAAAGCTAAACTGTGATTTTCCAGGGTAGAATAGTTAGCATGTTATCACACCTCAATTTTTTTGTGACTGTTGCTTTGGAAAAGTGAGAATTTTGAGTCATTCTTTTAGGGGTACTCCACTGGGGCTTAATGTAATTAAGAAGCATTGCTGTGATACAGGTAACACCCTGTTATGGCAGTGGCCATTATGCAGGTAGGGTGTGCTACAATTAAAGTAGCTAGGCTCCAATCTTATGTTCATAGCAGAAAGAAGAAATTGCCTGGAGGTAGTATGTATACCTACTATTTTCAAAAATTATTTGATAATCATTTAAATGTGCTCTGATGACAAAGTGACTGAAGGTTTTTCTGTGTGTCAGAACTTTATGATTTAGATTAGGAAGTCTTGCTATTTTTAGGGGGTCTATATAGAAATTTGCGTGCAAGAAGTATGAGAGGTTACTGATACATTTGGGAGGGCTCTTACTTCAACAATTCTAACTCTGGTCCATAAAGCAGTGGGTTTCTACTGTGCTAAGTTGTGTATGTTCTGTGAATATTCGGGAGTAAATGGGGAGTAATCACTGTGCTTCTGTAGAAGTCGTTGTCGGATATGAACCTGAAGTGTTTTCTTAGGTCAGTAAAAACACCTGGCAGATAAAATACCACAAGATACTGTTGAAGACTTAGAGAGTGGGCTCTTTATATTTCAGACTAGATTCCTAGGATTTTTGTCCAGCTGAAGCGATACTGAGTACCCCCGGGGGCTGTCAATGCTGAGTGTAAAGCCAGCTGATGCCTCTCCAGCCAGCTGCCATTTCCCAAACTGCTGGGCAGATGAATATCCTTCAAATCTCGCCCCGTTTCAGAATGTACATGGCTGAGTCAAAACGTCAAGATGCCCACGCCGACTTAAAAACAAGAGCGTGGTCCTCTCATAAGGGTACGTATTACTGCGTGAAAGATCCGCACTGCTGTCACTCTTATTGTCTCCTTTCCTCTATCTTATGTTTTAAGGTGAATGAATGACAGATGCCTGATCTGTGCTGGATTTGTTGCTGCACAGGGGCCCTGCACGTGTTCGGGTGTAGGCAGCGGTGCTGCTGCCGCGTCCCTTGGTCGCTGTGAACCTCAGGCACAAGGGCAGTGCTGCCGCACCTACGTGAAGCATACGGGCGGAGCAGCGGAGTGGGAGAGAGCCAGGGAGTTTTCTTTACGCTTGCTGAGACCTCTGTGGGGTCTGGGTCTTGGTATCGCTTCTGTAACTGAGCCCTGCAAGTGCAAGAGAAGGATAGTATTATAAAATGAAGTGTGCTTGCTGGAGCAGTATACCATATATAGGCTGGAGAGGGGCTTTTGACAAGGGCATGGAGTGACAGGACAAGGGGTGATGGCTTCAAAGTGAAAGAGGGAAGATTTGGATTAGGTATAAGGTAGAAATTGTTCACCATGAGGGTAGTGACGCCCTGGCCCAGGCTGCCCAGAGAAGCTGTGGTTGCCCCTTCCCTGGCAGGGTTCAAGGCCAGGTTGGGCAGGGCTTGGAGCACCCTGGGCTGGTGGAAGGGGTCCCTGTCCGTGGAAGGGGGTTGGAACTGGATAGTCTGTATGGTCCTTTCCTACCCAAAGCATTGTCTGATTCTATTCTGTGATAGGTGAATTCTGGCAGAAATACTCATGCAAGAGAAAAAGAGGATGTTCTTAGAAAAGTGAAACAACGCAAGTGATAAAACATATGCTCAAATATGCACATCATTGGGAATTACATGAATGAGGAAAAATTTATGCTGATGTATCGGTTACTTCCGTCAGCTCTTGGTCTGAAATGATTCTCTCTTATCAATGCGTTTATTCAGAGATAATGACATCTCTTGAACCACTCAGTTCCTATTGCCAGTAGCACTTGGCTCCCGTTAGCACTCTGTGGAACCATTGGATCGGATCAAGTGAATTAATCTGCGGCACGCACAGTAAAGAACAGCAGCATTTATCATCTCTGAGGTCATCCCTCGCAGCAGCAGCAGTCTCAAAGCAGCAGTCCCTTATCATAGCAGGACTTTTCACTAAATAAATGACCTTGACGGCCCATATGTTCCTCCTTTATTTGTTTCAGATGTATAGCTTTCAGAGCACAGAATGATGAGGTTTGTGTGGAAGCAACATGGAAAAATATTATGGTAATGCTGGTGTGGCAGAACAGACTGCTAAGAATAGCTAGGAGGTGGGGGGGAGGCTTGTGTTTTGGTTTGGTTTTTACATTTGGAATAGAATGTCCTGTTGGAACATGAAATATTGTAACTGGAGGTCATAAAATTCAGGCCATAGATAAAATGATGTATTATCCAGAACTGCAACAGTAGGAATACAGAAAAAGTAGACAAAAATATCTGAATATCGTGGGAAAAACCACAGGTAGGTTAGCTGACTTTGAAGGAAGCTAATGTACTAGAATTCTTGAAATGATGGTAACTAGTTAAATAGGCAGAACTGATGTTGACTTGCAAAGACCATGAATTTACAACCTACTCACTAGGAAAATTTTATGTTCCTTTTGCTCAGCCCTTGTAGCTGGGGAGCTTTTAACAGCAGAGGGTGAGGGGTGCTTATTTAATTAAGGATGTTTACTTGGGTCTTCAATTGAAGCTGCTGTCAATCCACCCGTGTTTTCCCTCCGTTTGCCACTCCCTTCCTATCCTCACTCACTTTTAAGCTTCAGACTGGCCTCTTCCAAGTTTGACAAAAGAGTGAATGTCCTAAACATAGCTAAATCCTGCCAGGCTGTAGGACAGGTGATCCTATGAGCTGGAGGGAAGACTGGCATTATTTTGCCCATTACTGGAAAATGGAAAATTTATCAGAACTTTCCTGGACGTTCTCTTTTTTTCTTAACGAGGATTTTGGTTGGGTGGTTCTTTAAAGGCATTCTTTGTGGTGGAGCTTTCAGAAAGGCTCCCTTATCCACAGGAACCATGGAATGAAGCCGGTTGTGCTGGATTACAAGCTCTTGCTGAATTTAATTTTATTTATTTTTTCTTCCCTTTTTTCTTTCTTCTCTTGTGGTTAGAGCTTTACAAAATTTCCCTCTCAAAGGAAATGCCTCATTTGTCTTAACTGGAGAAGAAGAATCAAGTCTAATGTGATTATCATCATAGGAAAATCTGTGATTATAAAAGTGTTCGGTACCATTTGTGCTTAATGGTCTGCTTCTCTTAATGATTTCCTTTGAGAAAAAAAATGATAAAAAGAACAAGAAAGGCGCCTGCATGAGTGTACAGAAGTTTCAAAGACAGAACTCAAACTACAGTGTAATTTATTTGTATCTCCTGTATTGCAGAGGTTTCAGTTGTGATGTAGCTATCTTGTTAAAACTATGCTTTTTGATAGAAATTTTAACATTTGAAATACAATGTCAGAAAGCAAAGGATGATAAAAACCTGAGGTAACGTTACTGGTTTTCTTGAGATTCTTTTTATGCTTTTGGCTTGTTACAGCAGGCCTTTGGCAGAGTGAGGGAGAGTAACGGGCGGCTTCATCATCTCTTAGCCTGCGCTTCTTCCTTACGGATCTCACTGACAGCATCAGTATCTGTCTTTGGCTGTACATATTCCGTAATCGCGTACTTGTTTTCAGTCTGGTGTCTAAAATAGGTGTTTAGTCTTTATTTAGACCCCCTTACTCAGCAGAAGTTTCATTGTTTGCATGGTTGCTCTGTCTATGGGAAAGATGAATGCGATCTGGAGCTGGTACAGAGCGCTCTGGTGTCTCATTCCATAATGGACATCTGTGAGTACAGGGGAGGCTCGCGGACCTGGTAACTCTCTTGACCAGTAATGATATCTTGTATGATTGTTTTTATAGGAATACCTATCTATATAATGATTTAATTATGTTTTTGTTCAAGGTCTGTCAGTCAAGTGATTTGCCACTCTAATGTCAAACATTTGAGTACTAGTTCAGTACCTTCTAAGTGGATAATGTCAAAGTATCAGGCTTGTAATCAAGCTGAATTGAACAAATTATCAAAATCAAAATGTCATTAAGTCACTCTGTCAGGGGACACTTACAATACAATTTAAAAAAAAAAACACAGCAAAATTAGACTGCACCAATTTTTATAGTATAGTCTTTAAACAACACATTGCATTTGTATCTAAAAATTAAAAAATCATAGAATGGTTGGGGTCGGAAGGGACCTCCGTGGGTCATCTAGTCCAACCCCCCCTGCCGAAGCAGGGTCACCTGCAGTGCTTTGTTTGAGTCCAGTGTTTGGGTGTGGTGGTTGGTTTGGTTTTTTCTTAAAAAACAATCAATCTCTTTGACACGGTCGTAAGTTTGTTTTCAGCAGCGTCTTGCTCTGTTCATGAGCTAACTGTTTGCACACTGGATAGGGTTTGAGATAAAGACTGACAGTAATTACAGTTGTAACAGTTGGATATATGATTTTCAGCGGGCTGGTGCTTTATGGGTAAATAATGAAAACAAATTGAGAAAGAAGAGTGCCTCATCCTCAGTGGTTGTGGTCACTGTCATAGTTAAAGGAACCAAATGGAGCTCCTTGATTTTGTGAGAACTTGAGAAGGGACATTGTTGGCGAAGTGTTGCCTTTTCCTGCACTCATAATGGCAGCTGAAAAACCTTGGGCTGAGGCGCCTACATCCGAGTCCTTCCTTGGCTGAAATCCAAGCAGTACAGATGTTTTAGTAAAACTGAAGCTGACTAGAGTTTTTCCTCGTGAGCTTCTTACGCCTTGAGTATATGTAATTATGGACTTTCTCTGATAGTACAGGTAGCTTGGGTTAGACTCCCTGCCGCGATGTTGAGAGGGACATTCATTTTGTGTGTAATGCTTTGCAGGTTGGTAGTGGTTCAGTTCTCGTGTGCTACAGCAAAGGAAATAATCTTCAATTGTGTGTATCAGTTTTGAAGTTAAACATTATGGGGTTTTTTTCTGAGTCAAGACTTTTAATACTTTCTTATTTTTACTAATCCTTCTTGCTAGGGCTAAGCGGGCAGAGAACGAAGGCTGTAAATATCAATTCTGTATTCACAGCAGGATTAGCTTGGCCCTAGCCTAGGGTTCTAAACCAAATGGCCAACAGCAGTTTAAAGGTAGCTATATACATCAAAGAATTTACACATATAAAGGCAGGTCACATTTTTTTTTTATGTATTTTGGGGTATAAATTATATTCTGGTTATGAGTTAGACATTTCAAGCATATGATCCATGTCTCAGGCAGTACCAAAATCACTCAGTCCAAGTTGAATAGAAGGAATGGAGGAGGGAAATTGTGCCTGAAGAAGCCTGTGCTTTTCTGTTCACCAAACCCTCTGCTGATGGGTATTTTCTCCCATAGAGTGGTGTTTTTCCCTGTGTCAAACTTGACCAGTCTGCCTAGCGTCACTTCTTACGGAGCCCTGGGCGTTGGTGTAATTGCTTGTGCTCAGCCTTTCGCAATCAGATGTTAGATATCGCTGAGTGTGACATGTCCAAGAGGCAATAGTCACTCAGTATCTGCTGTTGAATCCAGCCACATAATTAATCTTTTTCTTCATTAGTGGATACCCAAATAGCTGTGAATGACTGTATTGTTCAATACTGCTGTTCAAATACCATATTGTTGGCATATGGAAGAACTCTGGTGACTGTATAATTGTGTTTGTGATTTTCCTTTGATACAACTAGGTTCATTTGTAAAGAGCCATTTCATCCAGCAAACAAAGCGTGTGTTTGGCCACATGAACCTCCGTCTCTTATTCAAGACAAATTTTAAAACTAGGTCAGAGTTGGCCTTTAAGTAGTCCTTAGGTTTTCTTCTCCCAATTAAGGAACAGCAATATCCAGTGATTCCTGGCCCCTTGTGTCTTTATAGAGATAGAATCGGCAGAATGCACTGTTCCCAAACACATCTGCTCTTGCTGAGCTACTGCAGTCTGCCTTAACACCATTGGTAAAGCTAGGTATAATTGATTTCTGTCGTCTTTCTGCTATTTTGTGAGTTTGAATTAGCAAGCGTTCGTATATCCCCACTATTGATTTCTCCTAGATGTAGTGCTGCAACAAAGAAGGCGCTAAGTGCATGGTCAAATGGAAAGGATGGCTAAATGAAGGAAAAAGCATCTGGGTAGCAGGCCTGAATCAAGTAGTACCTGCTGATTTTTTTTTATTTATTTTTTTTAAGGGTCTGATCAACAGAAACTGATTTTTGACCCATTTCTGCTGAGGAATGCAAACAGAAATTCTCACGATGCAAGGGTCAAGTAGGGACAATACTGAAACTAAAAACTGTCTGAAAAACTGACTCTTGCTATCGACTAGAAACTGGTTAATGAGTTAAGGGAGCAAAATCTTCATCATTTCTGTTAATTTTTACAAAACGGCAAATCCACGTATCTTGCTGAACTTATTTTAAAAACACCTTGAGACAAATGCACGTGCCCAGAAAGGTTCAAGAAGGAAGTTGAGAAGACTACATGAAATAAAATAACTTCGCTGTCTGAGCTGCATAGAAAAGAATTCACCCTCCCCCTTCGCATCAGGCATTTACGCCGTTTACACGTGCAAGGTGACTGTGTGAATTACTATGCAAAATGATACAGTCCTGCGTTTGGAGTAATACGTCTTTTTTTTGATGAAAACATGCTTGTACCTTCCAGGAAGACGTTCATTTCCCAGTTCGCAATGCTGGGCACGCGTGATCCCGGGAACCCGTGAGTGCCAGATTGCTCACTCTGTTCTCTGAAAGCAGAACAGATCATCTGCTCTGCTGTTTGCAGGAGAAGCGTATGCACAGCACAACCACCAGAACGTTATCTCACGGCCAAGGAAGCACCAAGTCTTCACTGACCATATGGCCCTCTGAGGACTTGACTGTTCTCCTTTTGGTTATGTGTGTTACTGCACTGCTCGTCACACCATAAATTCACCTGCCTTTTCTGCCTTTTCCAACTATATTTGTTCCTGGACTTGAGCAGAATTCTGATACAGGTATGTATTTTGTAATGCCTGCTTCCCTCCATGAATTCTGAGCTTGCTGGCACTTTTTTAAAGGACAGATCAAGTAGAAACCCTCGGGCGCATCCTGCCAAGCCTTTAATGCTACTGTCTGTCACAATCTGAAGAGCATGCTGACATCCCTCTAAAGTGGTCCTTTCTTCCGGTGCGAGTCATTCTCGTGGAGTGACATGCTTCCTCCCTGGCAACAGTGGCTCCTGCTAGCATGAAAAATTTACCTGGGGCAGTTGCTCTGAATATCTGTGGTGGTTTGAACATGACATTTGAAGCTTTTTTTTTTTTTGCCTCGTGACTCAAGAACTAAAGAGCGTCTCTGTTATCCTGAGAGAAAGCGAAAGGTACTTAGCCTGGTGTTTAGCTTGAGTCCAAAGTCGGTCAGTATGTAGGTTCTTCTGCTGGGTATTTTTATTAATGAGCCTTTTGTTGCATCTCTTCCGATCTTGAAGACTCTTGAGAGGCTGTCAGGTTGCCAGTTCGCTTGCCTGCAAACAGAATATGGTTGGGTAATGAGCTACCTGCTGTAATCTCACTCTGAGTGCCATTACTGCAGTTTTCTATAATAAAACACGGCGTAGAACCCTGTGACCCAAAGCTACGGCCTGGGACTGTCTGGGTGGCGAGAGGGGCCAAGGTCACTGAATTTTACCCAACTTTGTGTGTCAGTGGCATCCTGTAGTCTGGGTTGGGTGATACCTTGTGCCTCAGTTTCCGTATTGAGGCAGATCTCTCACTTGGATGAAAAAATAAGTCTTTAATATACTCCTGTAGATTTCAGGATGGGTTGAATTAATCTGTACTTTTTAAATATGAAGCTCTACCAAAAAATCAAAATGTTATTGGAGATCTAGTCTCTGAATCGCCACTCTTCCTTTAGGACTCTCTCTTACTTGCTTTCCCCCAGGCAGTACCTGAAGCCAGCTTGCCATTCTCACTTGTCCCTCTGGCCGTTGGTGTCCCAACCTGCAGATGAACGCCGCGACGCTTCGCCTGGCTCCTGGGATGCGGCGGAGCGGAACGGGGCTCTCTCGTTCGGCTCAGCCGGCTGCTCCTGCTCTCCCTGCCGTTCCCCCGCTTGCCGGACTTGCCGTGGACAACCGTCTTCTGGAATCTGCAGCCACGCACTGCGTAGGCTGCGGTGGTTATCGGAGCTTAGAGAGCAATGTTGCATAGCCAGAGAAAAATGAACATTGTTTTTAAATCACTGGTGACTGGGAGATACCCATTCTCTAAAACACCACTCCCTCAGGGACATCCTTATCCTTTTCTCTTGACTCAGGCAGTTGCTGTATTCAAGGTACATTTATTTTTCTTTCCAACCTTCCATCCTTTCCTGCGTGAATCCAAAGAGGACAGAAGTTGAGGCAGTGTTGGTTACTCATGCTCTGGGAGAGCATGTCAGATTTTAAAACTGAGGATAGTATTGTTCCTTAAACTGCTGTTTGGGTAGACCAGCTTACCCTCTCCAAGTACTTTAATGAGATAGGCGTTGTACCTTTTTTTTTTCCTTAGTGAGAGAAAGAGTGAAGGAACAACCTATAACTGTGGCATAATTAGAAATACGGTTATACTTGCTGTTGTGACATTGGAAGGAGAAGTGTAAGTATTGCTTGCCCAATAAAAATTGGCAGCCCTTCTGGTGCTGTATTTTAAGTCTGTTTTTACTGTCAGTAAAACTGAAAATAAAATGGAGGTATTTTTCTAGAAATACCTACAAGTACCTGAATTTTGTGCAAATACGAAGACAAAACTTCAACTGAATTTCAGTACCGTCACGTATAAATGTATATTTCTTCTTTGAAAGAGAGGGTTTAGTCCATTCTCTATAATCAAATTGCTTTGGGGGGG
>Ga0065711_1041632_pt1 | contig 15998 bp, 4 predicted proteins | sample Hoacrofraction12_FD_59098 | JGI IMG/M metagenome (GOLD analysis project Ga0065711, IMG submission 59098) | Hoatzin crop microbial communities from Cojedes, Venezuela - Epithelial fraction 12 v2 (version 2) | ecosystem: Host-associated > Birds > Digestive system > Esophagus > Crop | place...
TTTTTTTTTTTTTTTTTTTTTTTTTTTTTTAGTGCAAGCTTTTGGCAAAATCTTCTGAAGAATTCTGTTTATTTTCCATATTTCACTTTTGGTGAGAATCCTAAACTGTAAAATGCAAATGAATGTGTGTCAGCTTCAAAATATTTAAAAGATGGTCTTCACTGCCAATTGGTGTTTTCTTCTTAATTAATCTGCTTTGCAGAGTCTTTTATTTGCTGATCCCCTGCACGTCTGCACTTGGAACTATGACTGAGTTCAACAGAAATTCTGTAGGTCAAGCATTTATAATACGCATAAAAGATGTGGGCTGCAGACTTCTTTATGAACTGTTAGTTTATGCCTCCCTTTTTTGGTGGTCGGCCCCTAGGTGCAGCACTACTGATACTGACCTACCCCACAAACAAATACTTGATTTCAACAGCTGTTGATACCAAGTGTGGGAAATGACATTGTAGACCACAGAGAGGAAACCCTGTTTTATAAAGATACAAAGTGTTAAGGACGGAGCTCTTTTTAATCCCATTTGGACTTGACACTTACTCGGGGCGGGGGGAAAAATACTCAAGTTATATTATCTTAAATGCATTATGACCTAGAAAACACAGGTCCTGTCAATTTGTGGTCAGTAAAGATCTTGCAGTGTTTTCTGACTGCGCAGGGATATTAATTCTGGTATTCTAATCACATTATAACTAATGTAATGATCTTCTGCCAACTTTCCTCTATAATATAAATTGAATACTGTACTCATCATTTCCTGTGCTAAGCTGCTGTGCAGTGTCTCTATGCACTATTAGCTGCTGATTTCTACTGCAGTGATGACTACTTCAGTTAGAGGTTGAAGTAATTCCTTGATGTATAGTCTGTAAAGTGCTTTAGTTTTAAAAATGGCATGTAAATGCAGGATGATATTTTTGTCTCGTATTTGTTTAAGATCTCAATTCTTTAACAGACCTTAAATCCTTTAGTTACATAAAAAGTTGAGTAACTTGCTTCTCAACAGAAACAAACACTAACATAAATTGGGTTAATATACTTTGACTGGCATATACAATTTTTATAGTCTTTTTTTTCTACTGTTTGTTAGGACCTCAGGGGGAATCACCAAATTCACTGAAATCAGGAATGTCTCCACAACATAACGAAGAAAAAAATGTGTTACAACATCTCATTCAGACAACATTCCCAGAAAAACATCCTTCAGCCAAGAAGAGGAGTGTTAAGCAGTTGCAAACACCTGTAGCAAAAGTCACTGCAAAAATAACACCTAAAACTCTGTCTCCATCAAAGCATGCTGAGAATATGAATAACAAAGACCCAAAACCGAAAGCACCTGGGCAATCTGTATTAAAATCTCAGTCCTCTGCCCAAAAACATTCAAGGAGTGAATCCCCTGTTGTCCAGAAGAATGTGCACACCTCTGAGCACAGAAGTTCAGGACAGAAACTTGAAAAAAACGTGGCTGATGCTGTTTTAAAGCATCATGACAGTAATGAATGTTATCCTGCAAAGCAAAATGAATCTTTAAAATCTGTTGTGGAAAGTAGCAGTGAAAAACTGCTGGCGACCTGTGAACCCAATAAACAAAAATTAGCAGATCCTTCTGAAAATGTGGAATACAAAATACAATCTGTATCTTCTTCTCCTCTAATTACAGAAGAAACTATTTCTAAACTGCACATTTCACTGCAAAATCAAACAGAAGCAAGACAAATCTGCGGAGATCAGACTGGAATTAAACAGATTGAAGACACAGAGGAAGATGATAATACAGCTGAATTTCACTGTCATGCACAGTCTTCCAGTGATGGATACTCAGACTTTGACAAGGAAACCAATCAAAAGGCTAATGCTTCAGGAGAACTGGTGAAACGTTCAAAAGCAACCAAAGTCTGTACTGAACAAAGTGAAAAATTAAACTCTGAAACAGGACTTAACTACAGTGAAAATGTTTTACCAAGCTTTTCCAGACCTATAACTAATAAAGAGGATGAGACATCATCTCCTCACATGCATATGGAGGGATTTCTTACAGCTGATGAGCTGTGTGATGCATCAGCTTTGAATGCATCAGCTTTGACTGAATACAAATCAGTTACAGCAGATTTAGATGATGTTTCAGAATGTTCCACAGAACAAATAACAGAAAAATGTTCACCTAGTTACACAGAGCCTATAGATCCTACAGAAACTCCAGAAAACCATGAAAATGCAGACATTCCCTTTGTGGACCACTGGAGTACTGGTGCCCTAGATCCAAAAGAGAGTCCTGAATCAGATACTGGCAGTGCAACCACGTCCTCTGATGACATAAAACCAAGATCAGAAGATTATGATGCTGGAGGCTCTCAAGATGATGAAGGATCAAATGAAAGAGGAATTTCTAAATGTAGCACTATGTTATGCCACGATTTTCTTGGAAGAAGCAGCAGTGACACAAGTACACCTGAGGAGTTGAAAATTTACGACAGCAGCCTAAGAATAGAAGTGAAAATGAAAAAAGAGAGTTCTGATCTCTTCCGTATTAATTCAACAAGTGATGATGAAATACCAAGAAAAAGACCTGAAATTTGGTCCCATCAAGAAAGTGCAAGGACCAATACTAGAGAAAGCAAAAGTTCTACTTCTGGCAATGCACAGTTTACTCAGGAAGCAGACCAAGTTTCTTCTTCTGCTGATGAAACAGAAGAAGACAGATCAGAAGCAGAGAATGTTGCACAAAACTTTCCTCCATTGAATGCCCCTACTCAGCAGTTCCAAGGAATTGATAATTTAGCTTTTGAAGATGCAACAGAAAATGCAAATCAAGAGTTTTCTAAAACTAAAAATTTCAAACGATCTGTTTTACTTTCAGTAGACGAATGCGAAGAATTGGGATCTGATGATAGAGTGGAAACCCATATTTCACGTGAGCATTCAATAGATTCTCTTACTCCTTCAGAAGTATTTGACAGTGTTGCTCAAGAGCACCATGGAAAGACTTTGTATTCAAGATACTCACTGGAAATTGAAGATGGATTCCTGGATTGCAAACAGCATAAGGACAGTGACAATAGATCAGATAAAAAAGAAAGTTCTCTCCTACACCTTCATGGCACTGAAATCCCAGGGAAGGAGAATCAAGGTGCTTCAATGACTGAACAAAAATGCCCAGAGAAAGTATATTCAGCATCTAGTCCATGTCCAGGAGAAAAGCAAAAAGTAAATCTGAAGAAAGAGGTGGCTAGTGAATTTCACCAGTGCAATAAATACTTAGACAGTGATGCAAAATCTCAAGAAAGACCATGTCATCTGGATCTTCACCAGAGAGAAACTAATTCTGATGTGCAAAAGAGCAGCTCTGCAAAACCTGTAGAAGCCAGTAAGAATCAGATACTGACTCAGGAAGGTCAAGTGAGAGACAGTCAACCAGCAACTACTGAATGCGCTAATACTGATTTACTTCCAGGTAATGTACAGAAATAGAAACATTCAGTCACTCAAAAACAAATTAATAGGGAAAGCTTTGGCAATTTGTCTAGGATTGAATCCTGAACTGAAGTAATTTTGGCTGAAACGATATTAAATTTAAATATTGTTAAGTATTTCAGTTGGGTAGAGAATGCTTGACTGTTTGAAATATCCGTCAATATCCTGCTGTTCAATGAGAAACTTGACTACAAGAAAAGAGATTTTATGTAACATTAAAAGAAAGATTGGATGCAGTTGTCTGTACTTCAGTTATTTTTGATCCAATCTAACATTGACAGCATCAGCTTTTGATGGAACCTAAGTATTTTGTTTTGTCTGCTTGACAACATATAGTATGTCTGAATGGGATGTGCAATAACTACAGTAATAACCTTAACTAAAGCGCACTGAACTGTTTACCTGAACAGCTATATGCATTATTGTTGTAATTTATTTATATATTATACACAAATTTGGATCCTTCTCCCACTGAATATAACTATTTGCCATATACATCAGTGGGAGCAGGTTTAAACTCTGATTTAGAGCTTTTGAGATGTCTAAAATTCTAAATTTTACCAGTAAAAGCTTATTTCCTAAAAGAGAAATTATACTTAAAACTAACGCTTATATACAGAAAAGTTCTAACTTGTTTCATGTAGCTAGATGTATACTTGTCTAGTTTTGTGTTTTGTCTTCTTTATACCAATAATTCAGTCTGTTTATTCCATCAAAAATATACAATAGTGTTGATCACAACTATTGTGTATTCAAGAGTAATGAAATGCTGATGATGGTCTATGTTCAGCCAGACTACAGAACAAGAAGACATTAAAAGTACTATCTTTTTTTAAGTTTGCTTGCCCTTGCCTGCAGCTGCCCTTGCATGTGCAGTGTAGAAAAAAGCCTGTGGATAAACAATTTTGGTTTTAATTCTCTTCTAAGCTGACATAGCTTAAGTCACCATTCAGTAATCATTCTCTATTAATTCCCTCCAGGCACCTCCTGATCTAAATTTAATTTATGTAGTAAAAGAAAAATTTCATGTGCATTAAGTGTGTATTTACATTGTCATTTTATGTATCAGAAACTTAATTATGGAGGTTATTGTTAATTACCAGTGGTGATTACTGCTTTAACTTCATTTATAAATCATACTTTGTTTTTTATATAGGAAATAAATGCCTCAAATTTTGTCAATTTTCTATAACCCTCCACCCCCCCCACCCCCCTTTTTTTAACCTGGTTGGATTGTCCTTCCTGAATGAGTTAAATTTTGCTCTACACAGCCCTGAGGGGAGGCTCATCTGCAATTTTTACATTGTACAGTATTGTGAATTATTTCAGGAGACATAGATGATTATGACACAATGGCACAAACCTGCATGTATGACCATCGGCCTTCAAAAACCCTTTCTCCAATATATGAGATGGATGTTGGAGAAGCAATTGAGCAGAGGATGGATTCAGAAACAGCAGTTCTAGATGTGGATTTTGAAGATCAGCAGTTTGCAGAACAGGACTGGACTCTTCTCAGGCAATTGTTATCTGAGCAGGACTCAAATATAGGTTTCAAAAACTCTGTTCCTGAAGACCTTAACTTAGCACAATGTCTTATCAATCAGACACTGTTTCTGGCACGAGATGGTTCAAATCCTCAGGGTACATCACAAATCGACACATTCAGTAGGTGGACTGAGCTCATGTCTCCACTTGATGATTCTTCAGCAAGCATTACAGTGGCAAGCTTTTCATCTGAAGACTGTTCGTCCCCTCAAGGCGAATGGACAATTCTTGAACTGGAAACCCATCATTAAGGTGATCAAATGTTTGCAACTGAACTTCAGCGCATTCCCCAAATCTATTTTTGATGAGTTGTTTCCATACAATAATGAAATAATCAGTCAAGAACGAGCAATTCTTGATACTGAGGCAATCTTTCTGATATAATGAGGTAAATATGTTAATTTATAATCTAGATTTAATCACAAGTACAATAATTTTTCAAGACTTAAATGTATGTCTTTTCTAAAAATGAACTTTGAGCATGTATTTTCTAGAATTGTTAGAAAAATTAGATGACATGAAAGAAAAATCTTGGTTTCCACCCTCTCTCTTATCATCCTTTCTGACATTTAATATTCTCATTGAGCAAGAATTTAAAGATGGCTGCACAATTAGTAGAGCTATTCCCCTCCTTTTTCTCCCCCCGCCCCCCCCCCTTCATATGGTGACTTCATTTTACAACAATAAAGATTCAGAATGGTTGTGTCAAAAGGTGATGTGTGCCAACGCTGCTTTAAATGACGGAAACATATATTCAAGGAAAACATTTCAATATGAATCTGCCTTGGGCCTTTATTAATATGAGCAGCATGTTTCATCTGTTTCTTCTAGATTTGATTTTTGTATTTTTGTTTTGTTTAGAATTCTCCAATAAATTTTTTTAAATTGTCTTTCCTTTAAATGTAAGACTTCAGAGGGCCTGAGCTATAGGAAGAGCACTGTTTCTTTCTTGGAAATGCACGTTTTTAATGGCATAGTGCATGAATTCAGAGGAGTGGGTAGAATGCTGCTCCTGTTCTAAAAAGCCAGTATGTCTGACATCTCCAAAAGTGTATCTCAGTCTGAAGTGATGGTCAGTGTTACATCAGAAGCCTGACGCTCTAGAATTTCTTTCAGGCTTCAGTTCATTACACTTGCACCCTCCTGACGCTATTGGAGGCATAGCAAGATTCTCAGGAATGTGGTTTTGTTTGTTCTCATAGATGATACATTTTTTGAGGGGTAATGGGATTCTTGAATCTTCGTTAATACCTGTAGTGTAGCTTTTATATTGAGACTAAATGTCAACATAACCATTCTTCTAAGAGTGAAATAGGATATACTTCTCAGTACTGCTCATTCTGCTGCTTTTGGCTATTAATTTGGGTGTGGGTAGGACTGTCTGCTGTCTTTTCTGATTTGACAGGGGAGAAAGGGAATGAGAAACTACTTGTAATTCTTACCAAGTCAGAACTCCTCCTGCAACTTACAGGGTTTTTTCCCTGCTAAGGTTAGGCCCTCTAAGATTATCTGCGTTATGAAAATAGTAGGGCTTGTCTTTCACACAGCTTGAAATCTAACCAGGAAGTATTCTACCTCCTCTTAGTCATTAACAGAAGTGCCTTCAGAAGTGGGTGCCATATGGCTACTAAATTTTTTTTTCTTAAAACTATTTAAGAGAATTGACAACTTAAGCGAGCTGTAACCACTGATAATATGGTCAGTTTTGCAATCTTTTGCGCCATTCCAACAGTGCATCTTAATTTTCTTTAGGAACTTCATTTATTTTTGTTCATAGTCAGAAGCTCTCAGTTGTGTGAAAATATGAAGCTGCCCCAGCATATGACTAAAGAAGTTATGCCTTGTCTTATCTTTGGACTTGACATAATAAAGAGCTCTGAGGCAAAACAGTTTATCTAGAAAGCCACTTGGTTGAACTTCTGATACAGAAGTAAAAGTGGTGTTTTATTTTCCCCAAATGAAATGGAGGAAGAATTTGACCTCATGCTTTAATATCAAGGCATGACAAAAAAAGGAAAGCCTTCCTTTCTCTTCATGTCAATGAAGAAGGACTTGAAGCTCGTGGAAGGAAGATGTTCAGTCTCATAATAAATATCTTTCCCCTACTCTTTTAGCTTTTAGCAGCATAAATAGTCTGAGATATTATAATTCAAAATATTTTAAGTGTCATATGCTGTATTTACCCTGGTCTTCATACTGGGAGAGTTAAAACCTTTAGAAGTGCAAATCATCAAGAAAATCTATTTTTAACTTTCCAGTTTACAACTTGTATCAACAGTGGACAATCGTTTGGATGAATGAAAGAACTATAACGTTAGCCATAGCAAGAGATGAAACTCTAGAGAACGTCTCACAGAAGGCTGAGGAATGGTGTTTTCTCAATTTTAGTGTAAAAAGCTAAAGTAAAAGTTGTTTAAAATAAAGTTTAATCAGCTTTAAAGTCCTGCTGATATTCTGGTAGAGGGCATTCATATGTTAAACAAAATGAAATGATGGAAAGGAAAATATAAAGGATTAGGAAAACTGACAGAACGTGAAAGAAGGGTCCTTTTTGTCTGTTTTTTGCTTTACCCATATTTTTAACTTCATACTGAATTGAAAAAAGTAACACTGGAAAGTGGCACACAAACTTCCATGTTTGTCATATAAATACAATCACAGAGTTTTTTATTTGTTTTTTCTTTTCTTTGCATTTACTTTTCCACTTGTATGAAAATTGAATTAGCGTCTCTCTTCAAGTCCCCAGTGATGTTCTTGCAATTCCTTTAATAGTTTTGCAGTAGAGCAGTGATTAGGATTTGATGTATTGTTCAGTTGGTACATATGCAGTCATAGAATTCAGCTTCGCACAGCCAAATAATCTCTGTAGAGGTAGCAGGAATAGAAAGTGGTATTGTTTTTAATTCACGTTAGCAGAGTGCCTGTGAGGCTTAATCAGACCAGCATCCCACTGGCTAGACATTGTACAAACACAGAACAAAAACAATGACATCCCACAGAGTGGTTATAATCCAAGTTAAGACAAAAGACAAAAAAAAACATGAATGGAAAGGTAAAATGAGAGTGTCAGCATTTGTCTAGCTGATTAGCAATGGTTTCAGCATGCTATCATTTTAAATATTGTTATTTTTTAAATTCTGTATGCATTATGAGAAGGGGAAATTGGAGGGTGAGATTTGGAGGCTGGATAATGAGGGAGCTGTAAAGGCTCTGTATTCCTGACCAGCCCTGCGTGTCATTTAAACTCTGCTCCTGTTTGACATTGTTTCGTAGTCCCTCCTCTTTCAGGAGGATGTTCAAGCTTTAAGGAGGCATAGGTGGCTATCTGTTTAATAGTAGCACTCGAGTTCCTTGGAGTCCAGCGCATACCTCCTGACAGTGATTTTGCCACTGTAGTGGCCTCTTCTCCAAAACATGAGAGAATGGACAAAGGTTTGTTTTAAATTTCCATATATAAACAATCAAAGCTAGTGTCATGGGCTTCGAGTGTATAGTGATTAAGAGGTCCTGAATGACCTCTGAAGTAAAGACACGGTATGTATACCTGATGAACCAGTGAAAGGGTATCAATGAAGAAAATAAAGAAAGAGATGGTATAGTCAAAAGAATGTTTAAGAATTTACCATTACAGTAGTATTTTGAATGAGTAAAAGCAGTGAAATTGCTTTGTCAAAGTCTGAGAAGACAATGTTGCAGTCAACAGGCAATACTGACAGCTTACCTGAGATTGTTATATGAATGTGTAAGAATGTCTGTATCCTACAGGTAGTAACAAGAAATTTAGTGAAATACCAATGAAATTTAGAGGAGAGGACTCGGAAATCAGAGTTTAAAGTAATGACCCTGGTTTTGCCTACCTTAAATGACATGTTATGAAAGTGAAAAATAAGGAAGGATGTTTTATGTGTGTTATGTTTAAAATAGGCTAGACCTCCAAAAGGTAGTGTCAATAGGCAGAATTACTTTTTTTGTTTGGAAAATTAGAGTCTAGTCTGGACTGGAGAAGCAGCCCTGCAGGTTTTTCACATATAGATGCTAGCTAAAATAGTATTTGTGGAATAAATCACCAACAGACATACTGCAGAGGGACAAGAGAAGGAAATTGAGGTCCAAGCACTTGGACCACTACAGGAAACTGAGGAAAGTGTAGATTCTTCCAAATGATCTGCTCAAAAAAACAAAACAAAACCAAAAACAATTAGGGAAGTAAAGGAAATAAACAAAGATTGTGAGGAGTAAAATGAGCAGACAGGATATAACAGAAGCACCACCACTGGCTCATTGAAGATGGCCCACAAGACAGATGAGTATGAAATAGCAGTTCTGAGGCTGGTTAAGTACATGTTCTTATGGATTGTGATCAAAATGAGATATTGGCTTCCTCAGAATGAAAGACAGGCAGATCCCAGTTTGGTAGAGTACGGCAGAACTGCAGGAAGGAAACTGATCTTAACCACTGAGAGAGAGGCAAGAGCACATCAGTTAATTTTTTTGTTTTGCTTTTTAAAGGCATGAGGTTATACCATATTTATATAGTGCAGCAAAAGAAATGAGAAGACTAAGATCTAAAGTCAGATAAGTATGCGTGAAACAAGACCAGCAGCCAGTCTGGGCTGCTACCACAAGTGATCTGATAAGAGCATAGGAAAAGAAACATCTGCTTTTGTGGCAAGGGTAGTGGGAAGGGCACTCCATGTATTAATAATTTTTCTGTTAGAAAAACCTGCTGTAGAATCATAGAATTACAGAAAAAATTGCAGAAAAATCATGGAATTACAGAAAAACGCAGGCTTGAAGGGACCTCCAAAGGTCTGTAGTCCAACCTCCTGCTAAAAGCAGGGGTAACTTCAAAGTTAGGTTTGCAGCCCGAGGTTGCTAGGGCCATATCAAGGTCCACAGCATGTAAAATGGTAATAAAGTCAGCAGACAGGAACGTGGTGCTCACAGGAAATAGTGATTTGAGATAAAAAATATTCTCATAAAATTACTTTTGAGTATTGCTGGAAAAAATTAGTAATGAAGTACAAGAAATATGGCTTGCTTGCAATATTTTTAAGTTCTCGATTATTTGTGACGGAACTGTACACATTTAATAGTATTATTCCACGCTTTACTTTTTAAGGTTTTAAATTATTTCAAAATGGCACTGCATTTTTGAGTTTGCAAGTTTTATTATTATTTTGGAGGAACTAGTGGGCTAGAGAACTGCCCATGTTTCTCACACAACAACTGTCCATGGGATCTGTTCCCCTAGCATTGTCTATCTCAGTTCCTTTCAGGGAATATGTACAAAAAAAATGAACGTACCTGCTCTAGATACAGACTGCAGGAGACTACTTTAAAACTTTGAATATATATTGTTGCCATCTGGAAAATAATTACTAGCATGCTCATTCTAGTTTGATGCAGAAAATGTAAACCTTTGCATGAAGGAGTCAAGAACTGCTATTATGTTGTTCATCGGTTGCTCAGAACCAAGACATTTAAGAAGTCATTATTTTGCTTCCACTCATGTCAAAGGAAAAACTCCTGTTGACCTCAGCTGAAGCAGGTTCAGGGCTTAACTATATTAACTGCATGTACTAGAAATGCTATTTTTCCAATATGTCTATTTCATAGTTTTCTAGTTTTACTCTACTAATAATGTTGTACAATTGTAGATATGATAAATTGCAGCTAGAAAGACTTCAATTTAGGAGTCATAATTGTATTCATTCTGTTAATATTTCATGACTGGGGTGATTTAACATTTGTACATTGATAGATGGCATTCTTGCCAGGACTACACAGGAACAGAGGACGAAAAATAGAATGAGAAGTGGCAGCTTTATTACAACGGATGATTCCATGGAAATAGGCTTTCTGATTTTAAATCCAATACAATTAGAAGCTTTCATCTCTTGCAGAAAATCCATACTGCTTTTCAGCTCTATCTCTTGAACGCAAACTATATATGCTATTTTTGAAAAATAACCTTTAATGTGTTCAATTTTGGAAAAATGACAGCTCATATCTCTTCTTTGGCTAATTTAAAACAAAGCCTCCTGTCGACAACTACTACGTGTTGAAGGAAACTAAACCTGTAACAGAGGAAAGTGATTTATATAATGGATATCAATGGATATAGTGGATATAAATTGGGAAAAAAATACTGGGTTTGATAATTATTTTTTGTTTTCAGCTTTTGTAACTAGTAACTGAAGAAGCTACACAGTGCATGCATGCATGCATGCACACATACCTGCTTATTTCTTGCATTTGACCTTCCTTTTACATTTTGCTTTGCAATCTATATTGTATAGTCAGTTAGGCCACAGTTCTGCAGACATGGGAGCAAATCCACTTAAACGTTTGTGGATTGGCTTTCAGGTTAACATTCACTTTTCAGAAAGGGTAATGGAACTGGCACTGGGGGCAGGCAGTGTGAATACTTGTGTTTTTATATGGTACTCGAGAGGTTCTAATCCTGATAAACCATCTGGATGCAGTTAAAGTATGAAATAATAATGAAATTCCATTAAGTTGCTTCACTGTTCTTCTTGATTTATTGCTGAAGTTCCCAGCTCAGAAGACTGTTCCATTAGAGAAATCAAAGTCCTGAGAAATCTAACTTCTGGCATTATGTGCAACAAAAGATCTTTTGCTATTGCACAGTAAAATATGAATAGTGATCGGATCTTCAGTAGTTGAAGCCTTAATATTTGGGGGGGTTAAGTATAACTCAGTAACTAGATATATTTAACAAGGACATCAATGGTCAAAATAAGTTTTGTATGTTAACAGGAAATGACAACAGGATTAGAGTAAGTGCATATTCTTGTGCACCAGAACACGTACAAATTTGGGGACTGAGCCCAATTACCCACGTAATCTATCAGGTTTTGTATTTATAAACACAAGTACTTTTACCCTGACTTTTTCTCAGCTCCCACTGAAATTAGTGTGAGTGGTATCAGATCCACATTTATAAAAATCAGGGTATTTTTAAGTGTCTGAACAGAAATACTGGTAACCAGAGTAAAAATTTTGGCTCATGTAACTTACTTTTTAACTGTATAAGACAGTTTTGAGACTGATCTCGCCAAATGACTTAGATCTACAGCATCCTCATTTATGCAATCCTTATTTAGTCATTTGTGTGATCTTCTTACACTTGTGTTTAATGAAATCACTTTAGTTCTTCGCTCCTTTTTTTATAAGCCTCTTTGAGAGTGGCATGGCATCCTGCCCCTCAGTAGAATTGTATCAGTGTGCTTAAGATCAGTATAAATAGGCCAAACCATCTGTACATGCCAGATTCAGTGTAGGTAGTGTAAAAACTTCTTGTTACCTTCATAAAATGAGGTAATTTTCATGTTGATGAACATGACACCTACATATAAATCAAACTTCCTACCTGTAACAAGATGTCCTCCTTTATCTTTGTGGTAGAGAAGGAAACTTCAATCTCTATCTTCTGGATTATCATATTCTAGTAATCAAGATTAATCCTATATATGTATAATGGGATGCATTTGGAGAAAAATTTCATTCATCACCTGTAGTCCATGGCTTTATGGTCCTAGAATATTTTGACCTCTCGATCTTTGGGAAGGTGAGGGGAGGTGTTCAGCTCTCAAACTGAATGTCTGCATGTTTTCCACCTGCTTGTTTTTCAAACCTAGATAATTAGCTGGGGCCTAAGTAACCATATTTCCAAATGACTCTTTGTGAACACAGTCTTCTGTTTCCACAATCTCTGTACGGTTGCATAGTCCCACCAGCTTTCTTCCCCATGCTACATACTGAAGACTCTTAGTTGGTTTATGTATGACAGAAAATAATAAAGCCTATGTGTAACTTAAATGCTGAGTCATTGTACTTCATTGAACTTGTGGACTGCTGCCATCTACTTTTATTTGTGCTCCGTAAATCGCAAAAGAAGTGCTACTTTCCTCTTTTACCAGTTTAGCGGACCTTCACTCCTCCTTTTTCTCCTCTAAAAGGAAAAAAACTACTTTTTCTTGGATTGTGTCATGTCGTTGGAGAACAAGACAGGTGATGTGTGTGAAGATGAACAACCAGTTCTCATAAAAATCTATAGAGAAGGAAGACACCTATGCAACTGCCCCACGCAATCATAAAATGGTGCTATTTAGAACATACAGAATATGGCCCAGGAGAGCACAGCAAAACACTAATTTGATGAAAGATTTTGCCTTGTCATAAATTAATTATTCATCCAAATGCTTAAGCCGTTATCTTCATCATATGGGAGTTCTAATCCGAAGATCCTTCTATTCCTGTCTACCTGGGGTTCCCTGCTCCTCTCCCAGGAGTTATTTGATACGCTACTAGGCACAACCCTATTCTTTCTCTTGCAGCTTCGCCTGTATGTGAAATGCACTATGCAGGTATGTGGGAAAAGGAATGCTTCTGAGATCTAAAGCTAAGACTAGCAAAATGTCAGAAACTGTCACAGCAGAGATAACAACGTAAGTAGTAAAATAAATTTAGCTCAGAATATCAGGTAGCACAGGATCTCCCAAAGTCACTTTTTGGATGGGAAACTACTGGGGAGAGGAATGTTCTGAAGAATACGCAATCCAGAAAAAAATATTTTCTTTGAGTCCAGGCTCTATTTAATTAGTCTTCTGACATTAGGTTCATAAAAAGAGAAAGCCAGGTCATGTAGTGAGATTCGGACTCAAATGGCATTGCAAAACAAACTACTACCAGAATTATCCCTTGAGCAGTCCCCAGCCCAGGGGCTCAGCATGTCCCATTGCATAAGACTTGAACCAGACAAGTGTTAGGCCAGGGTATCTCTTACAGAAGAGGCAGTGGGGTCCGTTTCCATCAGAGCTTTCCAACTCAGAGTCTTATTTTTATTTCAGATGTGAACTACTGTCAATATTTTATGCAGAAATACATTCAGTTAAGTTTCCAGTATAACTTTTGGATAACTGAAATTAAGATATACAGAATTTACACAAGTTAAAATGTAAGAACTGGAGTCAAAATACTGACAGGAGGCAGGCTCTGTTAAGGCTTTGGTTTTTCTCACTGTCTCGCGCTTGCCTATCATTGTACTTTGATGCCTCTCAAACAGGTATTTTGAGTTGGGGGGTGGGGGTGTCCAACTTCATGTATGATAAATAGCTATATGGGAAAAAGGCATCTGCTGGTAGGCCCAGAGTCTAAATCCAGTGTTGAAATTTCCCTGTAAATTTTTTTTAAATGTAGTAATTTATCCTTTTTTTTTTTTTATGTACCATACATTTCTAACAGTATTACACTGAAGGAAACAAAAAATCTACTCACCTGTTAAAGATATTTACATTGTGAGTCATCTTTTTATTCCATCCTATTCCCTTCTATTATTTTTTCTCCATCTGAATTGTTGTAATTCAACTAATGTATGTACATATTCGACATATTCCAAAATATGAATTCAGATACACTATAGTGTGATAAATCAAGTATAATCACTACAGTGAACCACTTCCTACTCTATACTGCTGAAACACAAAATCATTCACAGTGTGCGTGAATTCGGACTTCGCATCAGCAGATGTCAGCAGGATCATCAATCCTCATCATAAAACTGCCTTATTTTATAACTGTATTTTAAAATAATTCCCTATGTTCTTATCTCCCTGATTTTTGTACGCAGTCAGAGCACGTGGCTGCATGGTTTGTTGGTCCTGTCACAGCTCTCCAGAACACTGCAGCCGGGTTACCTCATTTGTTATTTTCCTTTAATTTGCTGACTTTCAAATTTATAATCAACACAAATTTAAAAATTTAGTATTAGAAATATTCAACTTACTATCAAAAGCAGCATGACATTTCCATAGCCTTGCAGTGAGGGGTACCTGTAACTCGGGTGCATTTAACAAATGGAAGTAGGTAATCAGATGTCACTCCACTTATTTGTCTGAAACAAAAAGAAGAGTCATCTTTAAATCACTAAGATGTCTAATTATTTCTAAGGAAGCCAGATAATTCACTGTTTAAATATATAATTTTTAATATATAAACAAGGTAACTTTCTTTGATTTTAAAATGTTCTTAAAAGAGTTTTAAAATGAAAAGCTTTTATTAGAGTAAAACTACTGGTTTCAGTAGATAGGCATGAGTCTAGATTCACATGCTGGGTGAAGAGCAGAGCTGGAAATCAGTGCTCCTTTTCAGTACTTTTAATGACTCTGTGCTCCAGTTCTTCTTTACCACATAAAAGAATTACTGTTTCCTCTCATATGATGAAAAAAGAAGCTCCAACATGCCCAGTATTTCTCTTTCACTGAAAGCGGTGCTGTTCCTTGCTTTCACATTTTTGTACTGTGTAACTTCTATATTTAGAATATCATAGAAACTAATTTGGAATATTCTTCCCCAGAAACAGCTGCAGAATTAGCTGTCCATCAAAAACACTCCCTCAGTATTTTTTCCTATGCAAAAGTGGAATTATTACCATTATTGTTGATTACACCCATTTGTTCTGCCTGGTGTCCTTCCACATTTTTGCCCTTTCAGTCCTTTTTATCATCTAACAATGTCACACAATCTATAGCAGCACGCCAGCAGCCTCTCAGGCCAGCAACACATTTCTGGAGGCCTTTTTCGGGGACGCCTGCAAGGCGACAGGGCCTGCCGCAGCGCCCGGCACAGCGCGGGCCCCAGGGGTCGGGCAGCCGGCGGGGGCCGAGGGAAGGCCACCGGCCTCGGTGCTTCCTCGCCTCCCACCAAGGCCTGGGTTACTTTCTCAGCAGTACGCTACGCGCTCTTCATCTGGCTGCTGGGAGCTTTTCTCTGCCGCCTCTTAATTCCTCAGCGCCGTGACGCAAGGCTGCTTGCAGCTGCCGCGCTTCCCCCCGAGGGCGGCGGGAGGCAGATGGCAGCGCCGCGGAGGCCCGGCCGTGCCGGGGACGGACCTGCCCCCCGCTCCACGCCCCGCTGCCAGGCGGAGAGGCGCGGCGGCCACTGCGCGCGGCGGGGGT
>Ga0065711_1041633_pt1 | contig 15997 bp, 11 predicted proteins | sample Hoacrofraction12_FD_59098 | JGI IMG/M metagenome (GOLD analysis project Ga0065711, IMG submission 59098) | Hoatzin crop microbial communities from Cojedes, Venezuela - Epithelial fraction 12 v2 (version 2) | ecosystem: Host-associated > Birds > Digestive system > Esophagus > Crop | place...
CTCTCCTCTCCTCTCCTCTCCTCCTCTCTGAAACTATTAGTGAATATCTGGCTATTTCTCAGCACATAGGTCTTTGTTTATGAGTACCTCTTTAGGCTGGTTATTGTTCAGAGCACACTGCCAAGGACCTGTATGAATTCAAGCACTTTACCCTAAGCAGCCCAAGGCTTGCTGTAACAGGGGTTTGAATTTGTGTCTGTTTGGACAAATATAGCCACAAAAGACCAGCTTCAGTTGTGACAAATATTCACAGGACATGAGACTCACCACACTCTTAACAGCATCTCAAAACACAGGGTTACTTTGGAGACATGGTAGGCATTAGTCTTCTACATGTTTTGTGTTTTTTCGTTTGCTACAAGAAGAAAGGAAGAAAGTCTTGCAATGTGGGTAATGCAAGAATTGCTTCTGAATAACAGCCCTGACCAAAACAGAGTCCTAACCAACATTTTCTTTCCACCTGGTTTCTTTTTGACCCATTTTTCTTTTTGTTCTTCATTCCCTGCCCCCCCCAAGGTGGAAGAACTGGAAAGGCTTAGGAGTGAGGTAAGAAGTGACTGCACTTTTAGTGTCTCGTATACCTCAATATTGTGACACACCATGAAGAAACAGGTGAGGAAGCAAACAAAAAAGGAAAAGGAGAAGGAGGAGTGGTGGGAGAAATTTAAAAAGCCAAAATGCAGACAGGCTGGAAGGACATATGGAAGGGGTGGTTGGCATTTGACAAACCTTCTGGCTTGGGCACAGGTGTGCTGTATTTCACTGCTTCTGTTCACTGATTTGTCAAAAAGGCATTACATCCTTCAAAGAGATCTAAGCCTTCCTAAAAATGTAAATCTATATTCCCTTTAAAATGCACCTTATATGTTGCATTTGCTTGTGTAATGCATTTTGTATTTTCATGTTTTCTTTTTTTATTTGCTTGTTTGTGGGGGGGTTTGTCTTCTTTATTCCAGCTGTCAGTTATTTAGGGTTGTTGTAGTTTAACCCATTAGCCAACAACTAGGACCACGCAGCTGCTCAATCACTCCTCCCCGCCCTGCGGTGGGATGGGGAGAAGAATGAAGAAAAAATAAAACTCATGGGTTGAGATAAAGGCAGCTTAGTAAGACAACAAAGGAATGAATAATAATAATGATGATGAATATGTAAAATGAGTGATACGCAATTTAATTTTGCTTACTGCCCGACTACTGCTTGCACTGTCAGTCCCTGAGCAGCGATTGCCGAACTTGCAGATTAGGTGGAACTCGCAGATTTTGTGAAACTTGCAGATTTTGCAGAGCTCTTACCAAACACATGGAACTCACCAAACTCATGGAAAAGTTTTGAGCTGACAGAAAAACGTTCCTGCCCTCCAGCCAATCCTCGTTTATATACTGAGTGTGACCTCTACAGTACGGAATATTTCCATTGGCCAGCTTGGGTTAGCTGCCTGGCTATGCTCTCTCCCAGCTCCTGCATACCTGCTCATCAGCCCAACATTGAAAACTAAAAAAAGTCCTTCAATTCCTAGCAATTAACATCATTGTATTATTGACACTCTTCTCATATTAAATCCAAAACACAGCAGCTACTGGGAAGAAAATTAACTCTGTCCCAGCCAAAACCAGGACAAATGTGCAGTAAAATAACTTCAGTTTGCTATGTATTTCCCTGATATCACAGTATAAATTTCTGCATAAGTTCTGTACTGTTCGTTCTTTAGAACAGGGAATGCTATCAGCATAACACTGAGGACAACATACCCAGTGACATCAGAATTGAATCTGATTCTGGAGTCTGGTTAAGTGATGGTCCTTGTGATTTGCCATTTCTGAATATGTGGATGTTTTGCCCCAGATAGTGTCTCTTTTGGTTTGGATATCAGGAGTTAATACAAGAAAGGGTGAAAATGAAATATGATGGCCCTTCATCAGAAGAAAGAAAAAAGGCAGTTTACATAAAATACAAAATACAGCATATGTTTTCCAGTAGTTCAGAAGAATGGAATCTTTATCAGCATTATCAGGCCTACATATTTCAAATTAATGACCAAGTTTATATCCGTGTAGAAAGTTTGTATTTGTGTGCTTTTTAAAGTGTGCGGTATAGAATTACTTAGCTTGTACCTTTCAACAGTATTTGTAAATATGAACTTGGCAATTTCAGTTTTAAAACATTTGCAGTTAGATAGTTTCAATTTAAGTCAAGACTCTTAGAGATATTGCCTGATTTTAAGCACTCCTGATCCCATCACCTATGTATCTTTGCTTTTTAAGGATGAAAGTGTATTCTAAAATGTTTTACCAACTTCAAAAGTATTATTCCAGTTTGATCAAAAACAGGGAAAACACCCAGTTGTGGATTGTGGTTCAACCTGAATGCAATCAAGTTAGTTTTTACACAGGAAACTCTGGTAAAATATGTTTTCTGAAGTGTTGCTATTCATGTGATTTCATTGTGTATCAGTACTTTCACTTAAACTTATTTTTTCTTTTAGAACCTGAGAAATGGTACTATTTTCCACAAAAATTAGATCATTCTTATTGCTCCAGGCTTAATCAAAACCATGAACTACTACAGAAGCTAAGTATTTCACAGAATCACAGATCACAGAATGGTAGGGGTTGGAAGGGACCTCTACGGATCATCTAGTCCAACCCTCTTGCCGAAGCAGGGTCACCTACAGCAGGTTGCACAAGACCTCATCCAGGTGGTGTTTGAATATCTCCAGATAAAAAGAATCCACAGCCTCCCTGGGCAGCCTGTTCCAGTGCTCCGTCACCCTCAGAGGGAAGAAGTTCTTCCTCATCTTCAGACGGAACTTCCTATGCTTCAGTTTGTGCCCACTGCTGCTTGTCCTGTCGCTGGGCAACACTGAAAAGAGTCTTTCCCCATCCTCTTGACACCCACCCTTAGGATATTTATAAGCATTTCTAAGATCCCCTCTCACCCTTCTCTTCTTCAGACTAAACAAGCCCAGCTCTGTCAGCCTTTCCTCATAGGAGAGATGTGCCAGTCCCCTAACCATCTTCGTAGCCCTATTTGATATTGATCAATTAGTGTTCGTTGGAGAGTATCCTCTTCTGTGTTTCTACTGAGCCAGAAAGCTGGGATGCAAACCTCTAGCGGATTTCAGGATGCAATAAAGAATTTTAATAATATATAGAAATAGCTGAAGCCTGCACTATATAGAGATTATATGGGAAATCAGATGACCCGAGTTGTATTATTTACATCCTCTATTATAGTGAACAAATCAGTACTTTTTTTGATTTCATAATGATAGAGTAGTAATTTTTACCCGAAATAATAAAATATTTTTCTGTTGTTAATGGGGAGTGTAGTATAAATGCTAGGTACAAATAAATGTTTATTCCTTGTCTGCAGTGATTCAGTTTGATAATTTCTGAAACACTGTTTTTTATAATGCAGAAGGAAGATAGAAATATATTAAGTGTCAGGCAGATAAGTTTTATTGGAGAAGGAAACATGGTTTCCTCTGTTTATTTAAATCATACTGCTGGATGGGTCTTTCTGTTTTCAAACACGCAGGTGGCTCAGTCAATGACAAATTAAAACCACTTGATACTGGTTTTTTTTATGCTGGAGTCCTGAAAACTCCAGAAAAGTTGCTTTGAGATTTAAACTGTATTTTGTAGAAACAGTAAATTGAACTACACTCTCTCCTTGTAAGTAACATACGACACTTCGTGCTCTCTTTTGTGTTTCCTTACAAAGAGTCTTGATATGAAATCTCACATAGATGAAACCTGTAGTTAATAGTCTGTGAAGGAAAAAAAAAATACTGAGGGCATCATGACATGCCATGTTTTCCTTTTCTCATACATTACTATGTTCAATAAAATTCAAAGAGTGTTCACTATAGTCTAGGTCCAGTATATTTCTTCATTCACTGTAAAGTTTCAGGCAGACAATCTTTCTTGGATTTCCCTGTGATGGATAATGACAGTAATTGCCTCCACTCATCCATTCTGCACTTAGACCAGAGGTTGCCATCTCTTCACAGAAGCACCACAAATGGCAGTTTGTCCATTCCTTAGCTATCACAGGTTGCAATCCAACATGTTAAATTAAAAAGCCATTGATTTCAGTTTGTATGAACACAGCAGGCTGTGATGTGTGCGACTCAGAGCCCTAGGATGACGAAGCTCTTGTAAATTTCAGCTAGCAGAGATTCTTTTTTATAAAGCTTGGAATTCAGTTCTTAAAATGTTAAACTTGGACATTTCTGTGTCAGTTTTAATGAGTAGCTTAATTGGAAAAAGCATGAAATCTTTCTCCTATGCAGCATGCTTCCTCTACATTCATTTAATATTCTCCCCTCTGCACCGAAGTAAACTTATCTGCGCTATGCACCCAGCAGTGCTTATGAATGGCAGAAAGCAAAGGGCTGACATCAGGCACAAGAAGTATATATTGCTGGAAATGCCATAGTCCATCAAAACTACAGTATTTCCCTGCCAACTCCCTGCCAAACTCCTACCCGCTTTCTTATCATCATCTCTCCTCTTCAGATGTTCACAAACAAGTTACTGAGGTGTTTAAACTAACTGCATACACACAAGCTATTTTAAAGAGGAATAGGAAATTCTGCTTACAAACAGATTCTTGCTTATGCTGGGGCCATAGCAAAGTCCTTTCCCCCTTCCCTTGTGAATATTGTGCTATTCCAGATGAAGAAATACTCTGATTTTCATTCCACCTACTGCTTAGAAAAATACGTTGTTGAAAGCAGCTTGCCTGGATGTACACCGATGAGTTGGCTATGAATTTCTGGAGTATACAAATACATAATTCATTAGAAACTTTAATGAAGTTTCACTTACCTTACATCTGATTGACGACCTGAAAAGCCTGCTCTTTAATACACTGTGTCAAGCTTCAATGCAGAAATACAGGAGGAAGAAGAACATATTGCACAATATATTATTTGTTAACCCTATCATTAAAGACATAAGGTTTGACCTTCAGTTGACCCTGAAGATGACTTATTGCAGAAAATGGTTCAGTAACATATGAAATGGGCAACAGAAACTGGGCATCTGAAATGTTCTCTTGAGCTCTTCTGTATGACTTTCTTCTCAAAACCAAACTCATGTGCTCCCTAGTGTATTTATAAACTCTCTCGTATAAACAGGTTAGCTTGCTATTGTAAAAAATGTGTTTATTCATTTAAATAGCATATTCATTTTAGCATACTTATAGGACTTTCCGCTATACACCAAAGTGTAATCATAGCTGTATATTCATAATAAACCAATAAAAATATACAGTTTATCGTTTGGCTGGGATACCCATTGCTTAAGGATAATATTCATTGGGTATCTTAAACACCTGTCTTGTCAACAAATCCATTGTTTGTATGTTGGTTCCCTGAAGGTTACTTGGTTATAAAACTAAGACCTTGTGCAGAATAAAGACAGTTTACAACAAGTATTTAATACAAAACCAAACAAAAGGATACTCATATTTTGATTGTGAATGCAGCTTTCATAAAACTTACCTGAGGTATGACTCGTGAATAAAAAATACAAAAAGACCTGAAAAAAAAAAAAAAAATTGTCCTAAAGGTCTTCTAAATATTGTCCTGGTTTGAAAGAAATGAAGCTTATGTATTGATTCCCTATTCAAGATAGCTCCACCAGTAGGGCTCCTCAACTGCGGTGACTGCATTAGCATTTTTAAGCTATATAGCTCTGAACACAACTACTGAGAAGCCTGGAACACTTCTGCAGTTACAACAGAACAGAAAGATGAGATCTTTTTCTGTTGTAGATCTCTTAGAAATATAAAATTAATTACTGCAAACTTTACAGCAGTCAATATTAAATAGGTATCTAATAGAGAATTACGAGATATGGATCCTGCCTGCTGACTATTTGTGGAACTACCAGTGCTCTGTTCCTCCATTTTCTCTTCTTGTTAAATGTTCTTTTAATAGTGGAAGAAGGAAAGAACACTCTGACATCCTTGGGATCTACAGCTGCCTCGTTTCAAATTCTCCAGCAAAGAAATTCTTAACCATTCTCTTCCACCTGCTTTTATTCTTCTTTGTTATGCTAATACTCTATGAAAAGATGTCACGGAAGATCAAAGAATTTTGTGCATGCAATCTATACTAAAAATAATTTTGATTTAGACTTGAAGTTTGAAATAACTTGCCATTTTCATTAATGTACAAAATTAAGAATGAGAACAGTTATGTGAGTGCATGTGGAAGTACGGGTGAATCCAATAAAGGACAATACCAAAAAAGACCAGTGAGGTGCTTCTGTTTCAACCATGGCAGAACCCTTTATCTAAAAATAGGCCAAATCATTTAACGAATATTAACAGGAATCTGAAACTGTTTACTGAAACCAGTAAAGGATCTTTCATAACAGTATAAATTTACCAGTCCTAGGCTGGGGGGCGGAATAAATCTCTTATCCTGGAAAGAAAACATGGTAGTGGAAGCTAATATGATAAATGAAAAGAAGTCCTAAAGATGGCTAAATGTTTCTGTATGTTACTTACATGACATGTTCCAGAGGTGTATCATGTCAGGCAATGTAGTGGCTCCAATTCAAAAAAGAGTGAGAGTTGAAGCTCTCTGTTTCTTGACCTATAGAAGCCAGAATTTTCCTTTCCATGTTTTAAAATACTGTTTGAAGGGATCTAGCCACACCAGAAATAAAGAAATCACTGTAGATTTTTGTGATTATAGATTATTGCTACTGAATGACAAGGGGAAAGTTTTATCACTGACAGCTGAGTATCACATGCCACTATCACACGGAACATATTAATCACATTCTTTCTGTCTTTTTTTCTTGAAAACTAGTGGTGAACTTCTAAATCTTTCAAACAGAAGGAGAAAAGATGATGAGGAAGGTGACTTGGCAAGATGTAATCTGAATCCTAATAGTGGTCAGAATACACATCTTCTGAATGCTGAAAGAGGAGGAAGGGAGAAGAAGGAGGTAGACAATAACTGCCAACATATATTGAACTGAAATAATTGTGGCAATAAAATAGCTTTTGAACATGTCAGTAGTGCGGATCAGCTTCAGCATTTCTGATGTGAGGGAATGTGCAATGTCAACGAAGGGAGTTTGCAGTGAAGCTCATCTAATCTTTGCAAAAGCTCTGAAGCTGCCACTATTCAAGCACCATAGCTACTTGGACATTGCTATGAAAGCCAGATTTCTCTGTCTGAAAGCTGTTAAAAGCAGATCCCTCTGGAACTCAGTCACTGTAACAGTCATGTGGAGGTTTGGTCCTTCCATAAATATCACATTAAAGCCACGACATTAAGTCATAAGTTAAATTAGATACCACAAAGATGAGGTAAAAAATGCCAGCTCTTAAATCTTGCCTGTGAAACAGATATTCCATATGGTTTAAGAGAATGGGGTCAGTAACAGAATTATAATAAACATCTGATAGTTACGTTATTTTTACATAATAGAAATAGGGCTATCAAAATCACCTGAAGCCAGGGGACCACCTAGCTTCATATTTGTAAAGAATTTTGACGTAAAAATAATGTTATACTGGGTAAGCTAATAAAAAAGTAATAAATGTACAATTTAATCAGAGTGATACTCTGGGGAATAACAGTCTATAATCTGCATCTCCGTAAATATCAGACTTTAGTTTAAACTAAACCATAGTTCAGATCAGTGATAACACTTTATGAGAATAAATTTAATCAAAAAACTGCTGTACATATGTATTTGAAAGCATCATCCTTATCTACATAAACATCTGTGTCTGCAAAATCCTGCTGATATATGTTAAAAAATCACAGATCTTTTGATGACCATTAATAAAGAAATTTCAAATACAGTGTTCTTAACTATTCTCTAACTATGATCATAGCACAAAAGGAAATGTGGAGTTTTCTCTAATAGTCTTTTCCAAATATTCTGAGGTCATAATGCATATAGCCACAGTACACTGTAGAGAGCCCAGAAAATTCAGTCTTGTATGGGAGGGACTCTACATCTGACGTGACTATTTAAGATCTTCAATATTTACCAGAAGAAGGGAAAGTGTTCAGAAAAAAGCATCAGAAAGACAATTTTGTCCCAGACTTCATATTCCTAGGCAGTTTTTTACTGTGTCTAACAAGCTTCTGTAAAAGAAACTGAATATGATTTTTGTGGGATGCATATGTATGTTTAAAGATTCAAACTATATACACTCCTTACTTTGTATAGTTTGTGGGGGGAAAGGAGAAAGAGAAGAAAACTATTACAGATATTAAAAATTTATCAAAAAATTTAATAAGACTTACTTTGTTAGTAAGACAGTTAAGTGATTGTTAGGGAATAAAGAAATGTATGTCCCATGATTCACACAAATGTGATCTGAAATGCAGATCCGAATCTGCCCATGTTTTAAGGTTTCAAACTTAAATTAGAGAATTGCATGCATAAAGTAGCACATACACAACCCAAAGCTTTTTGTATACTAGAAAGGAAAGGATGTTCACATTTCTATATCTCACACATCGTCAGGAATCAAACTTTACTTGTTTTTTGCTAAAAAGAGTCACTATATATATTGAGCCATAGAACTTGCAGTGTAGCCAAAGACATATCAACAAAGACCAGTAACCAGTGGCCATGTTGAAAACCCATCTTTTTCTTCTGAGATGTGCGGTTCCTATAGATCTAACAAGTTTAGTTTAGCACTTGTCTTTTGGGGACTTGTCCAAATCAAATCTACAAATCTTCTAAGTGTCTCTCCCCACTAGTTCTATTCTGCTAAATTTTCCATTAAATACGACAAGAAATCAGCATTTGGGGACAACCTATGATTGGTGAAGACTTGTTAGACTTCATTGTGTGTTCCCTGGCCAAGATTCTCTTTGATTCAGACAGTGACAGAAAAAAATGAATTAACTCACTGTCTGGCATCCGTTATTGCAGATTATGAAATTCACGTATTTTGTGTCTATTCTGTAAGCTTGGGTTTGTTTCAGAGCTTAATTACTCTGATTCTTCTATTCATTTTAATTTTTTTACTACCAGATGCTGTCTCTAGATCATCTAGAAAAACTGTGAATTCTAAATGTATAGGAAATTTGATAATCAGTATTTTCACGGTTGTAACTTGAATGAATTAAAGCAGATTGGTTGCTATTTTTACAGTAATTTTTACATGTCTTTCATCTTGTTAATCTGTGTCTATATAACTGCTGGCAGTAGTTTTGGTTAGTAAGTAACCTTTTTTTTCTCCTTTCCAATCTTTCTACTTGATGTAAAGCAATAATTTAGCAACTCCAAGACTCTTTGAGTGTAGAAAGAGGATTGATTGCAAATATTTTGGATATACATTTCAAGTTGTGTCCCTATACTTGGATTTTTCTCTTATTTCACCAGATTACCGTTCAAGCAAGAGTTCATCCTGAAATAAAATAGTAAGTCCCAGGACACGTGATTGACACATGGGTTCTGCTGGATCCTGCAACAGCAGTTCAAGAGATTGCGAAAAACATTAACCTGCCCCACACCTCTCCGCAAAGTTATTACATGGTGGTATCAGCAGAAGGGAACAACATTTGTCCTTCAGACACCCATTTCAAATCAATCCACTGATGATTTTTGATCATTTACTGAACTGGAGGAGGACAGAGAAGACAGGCTGACATTTTCTTGCACTGACTGTAGAGGAAGAAGGACACAGCAGGATGAGGGGATCAGCCTCTTCTAGAGGAACAGAGCAACCAGATGAGAATAGCTACAACCTAGAGGTCTTCTGTCAAAGTACTTATTTATCAGATATTCAGTAATGTCCAGTAGTCATCTTCTTTCTCCATCATAATTTTATCTTACTGAGAATTTAGGGTGAATTTCTATGCTCCCTGTTTGTGTTCTTCTCTTCTGTCTCCCATTGCTATCTTTTTATCTTCTGTCCTTTAATTCCTCAGGTCTAGGACCCAGGGACTTAGAAAACCATAACAGTAAAAAAATTTTATAGATGTAGGATAAGTGGTATTATATGATTTTGAACTTCTCCAGCACAAAAATGGGGTAGAAAGCACATGTTGCTGAATAAATTGTTGATGTTTAGAGTTGTATTGCTCATTGCTATAGTGTAGCAAAATATTGAGATAATCTGGTTAATCTGTTAAAGGAAAAATTTCTATTAATCTACTATGAGATAGGAAAATCATTGCCACATGATTTATCCATAACTTCACATTTTTGCTAGTAACTTTTTCTAGCTTGTGGGCACCAACCATGACCTGCTGCTGAAATTAAGAAATAAAAACGTATAATTTAGCCGTCTTTAAGAAGGGTAGTCAACTTTTCTGGTATTCTGTTCATTAAACCAAAGGGACTGCATCACATCTGACAATAAACCATCCTTTAAAGAATGAGTTGCCCATTTGTTGGGTTGAACAGAGCTAACACAGCTTTCTGCAACAGCACCATCTGCTGATAGATCTTTTCCCATGTTAAAAAATAACAAATAGAAAAAAAAAAATCTTAATCTCAGCAGCACTGCACATGTGTTCACGGTAACCCTCACAGCACTGCATGGCACATTTCATAAAAGGATCAGACACATAAATTAGACTATCATGCACAGTTCCACTTACTAGGATAACAATTACAGGGACAAGTAATGCTCATGCTTTGTAGAATTAGTTGAGCAACAGACAGATTCAAAAAGCAATTTCCTTCCTTGGTTAAATTTTGTGTGCGTGCCAAGACCTTTGTGCTTTCCTCTGAAGCACGCAACCATTGCCTCAGGCAGGATGCTGGACTAGATGGACCATTGGTTCTGTTCTGTAATGGCAATTCTGCTGTTCTTAGCTCCTGTGCCAATGAAATATAGAAACACATCATCTAAATTACATTTGACACATATATACTTTGCCACACTTCAAACCAATGAAGCAACACGGACAGTGTGATTCATGTGGAGAGTCTGCTTGAGTTACTTCAGACATGAGGAAAACAATATCAGAGCTAGGTCTACAACCTAGTGCACACAGCAGGATTTGGCAATCTGTGATGTGTTTTGTACATATGGAAGTGAAAAAGTATTCAAGTGCTATCAATAAAAACAACACAATAAGTCTGTTTCTGAGGTGCACACATCATCAAGCTGCAGTTCCTGAGCACAAGTGTAAACACAGAATCTGATACTCCCAGTAGAAAAGATATTCACAGACCTCTTTATAGCTATTCACTGATTAAAAAAATGCTCAGGCTTCTCAGAAGCAAAATTTCCTTGCTATTTCTCTAAATGGTCTGTTCTCAAATGGCTATCTAAAGATGCCAAAGCAAAAAAAAGAAGCAAAGAAAATAACCTTAAGAAATTCTTACTCATTGCATTAAAAAAAAAAAAATTCTCCCCATTAGCATTAGAACTTGTGAAACATATGTGTTTTTTTTAATTTTTTTGAATACATAGAACATGCTAGAAAGTTTTACCTTAAAAAAATAAGTTAAAATACTACATACATTAAAGAAGTGAAGTGGAGCATGGGACAGGCCTGACTTACATATTTGTAGTTATTGATGTATAAAACATTGATAAAATTATCCTTTGACCTGTGTGTACAGAAATTTAGACCCAGGTGTAATACCAGACACTTTGAAGCTTACATTTCACAAATCTATTTATTTAGCTGCCACAAAGCATCAAAATTACAGAGAAAGCCTTCCTTAGTAAGATTCTTATCTCAAAAGGTAAAGGGTGTTTGTCTCTTGTTAAGATCTTCTTGAAGGTAGAGAGGGAGGATCACTTTTATAAGAGACACAAATGGTTATAATTTTGTTTTAAACTGTGCATTTCCTTCATAAGTTTCAAAAGTTTTTATTCACATAGGCCAGTTTTCTTTCAGGTTTCATTTCAAGTGGTTATCAAAATCCACTGCTATATGACAAACTTCTTGCAGCCTGAATGGGAGGAAATGGTTTTTTAATCTGTTTAGAGAATAGCAGAGGTAACTTTTGTCATAAGAAAGAAATCCATTAAAATACTCCTGGAAAGAAACTCACTGGAAAGCTGATATCAAGGTAACCAGTTTCCAGGAGAAGATCAAGTATGTGGGAGCAACTTCTTTCTTTTCATTCAAAACACTGCACATCTGCTTAAGAAAGTATAATTCAATGTTAAATTCACAATGACCGTCACCCTATAAGACGTCAGACACCAAGCACTCCTGTTACAAAAAAGCTCATCTTTTGTTCGAAGATCAGAAGTAACAGACGCTGTATCATACAACTTACTGCTCCAATCAGACTATAACCAGCAAATTATGACTACAGGATATACCATGTAAACTTCAGAAAGAACAGATGGCCAGCAAACTTTTGACTCAGGTATTAAGTGTAAATGATTTGTCAAACCAGAGATGGTGGCATTTATTTTAGACGACCCTCTGGAAATTACCTCAGAGCTAAAATGACTGTGGCTATTTGGTGAAATTTTCTGTCCTGTGTTATGCAAAGGAAAATACGTTTTATATATCCTTTAGACCAGTAAGCCTGTGAAATGTTTTTAAACCCTCCATCTTCAGTCGTCTGGAAGATCCCAGTAGCTGCTAAAATGCTCCCAGTAACAAATGAAGTGTCTCAGTGAAACAAAAATCATAAAAAAAAAAAAAAAAATTACTTTAAGAATTATTATTAATTCTACTTGTCTGTTTTTTTCTTCAGCTCATTCTGGTTCTTTTAGATATATCATGCCACTCTTTTCTCCTTCCTTACATATATAATTACAAACCTGTAATCCAAAATGTACTTTGATTTTTGAGGTTTATTCGTCATCAGTGTCCGTAGCCTAAGATATGTATGGCATTATTAAGCTAGAGATTTATGTATAACAAAATTTCAGTCATTCTTCTTGAGGACGGGAAAGAAGGAGCCGCCAGAAAGAGTTAGAAGGAAGTTGTGGATGACCTGATAAGAGAATCCTGATAGCATTCCTTAGCCTGTCAAAGGAATTTTAACTAGTCAGACTGATTTGGGCCATACAGCTTCCTCCTGGCCTAAAAGCTGGCAGTCACTTGTATTCAACACGATAAAATGAAAAATCACAGATTTCCAGGATGGTGAGCCATCCACAGAAATAAAAACATAGCTCTCAGGCTATATGAGAAACCTGGCTTGCCCCAGACAAGGGTTTTTTTGGGGTTTTTTTTTTTCATTCAGTGAACTTCTATTCAGTGATTAGTAGGTAAATGCCTTTGTTAACCTTTTCTTACAGTCCAGCTCTTAATTTTTCAGGAATTTGAGCACAGTTACCTTTGCGACTGCAGTCTCAACTACAGGAAAACCACCTTTTCCAGTTGAAACTGACCTAGTGTTCACTTGAGAGCTCCTGGGATTTATAGGGGGTGCTGTTAATTCGGAAAGATAGAAAAAATGCTTCAGGTTTGAGAATCAGTGTGCTAAATCTTTCTATGTGCTTTTTACCAGGGTGCAACTTACCAATCCAAAACTGTCCCACATCTAACATTAAGCAGTATGTTCATAGCTGGAGCTGTGGAAACAGATTCCTAACAAATTGTTTATTTCTACCAAATTGGCCTGAAGTCTAAGGAAAAAGTGTGACTTCAGATTTACTATAGTGTTTCCTGATTCTCTTCCTTTTGTACAAAAATTTCCATCAACTGCTCAGCAGTTCCCACAGGAATGTAATATGTCCATTTGCTCTTTCTTTACTGGTCCCCTGCTCACTTAGATGACAATTTTCACCTGTTTCATTTTCAAATAGAATTTATTTATTAAAATTTATCCCTACCAAAAAAAAAAAATCTCCTACCTACTATGGCTACATGTACTTGGGCCAATGCAGCATCAGAATATGACATCGTGAACATCAAATTCACAAATTTTGTCTTCACAAAAATATTGCATAACAAGCAAAAAATCTCCTGTCTAACAGACAGAGAACAGATGAAGAAATGCAAATACTTTTGCCTGCAAATACATAGCAGTTTACTTCTGCACTGAATCCAAGTTTTGATCTCAACAGCACATCCTTCTTATCTATCTGAATCACCAGAGACAGCTGAGACTTTAAATGGTGAGTGAACAATAATCAGGTCTTTCAAGTAGATGCCCTCCTTCTGTTGCTGCAAAGAGGTTATGCTGATGCTTAAAAATTCTCCTAAAAGTGGGATGACCCTAAAATGACATTACTAATTTCGAGTGAAAATTCAGGATGACAGATGTTCAGTATGCATCTCTGGAGTCAAAAATAGGTCACTACTCTACTTCGGCTGCTCTTCTTTGGCCAAGACCTGTTCAGATTCATTGCGTATTCCCATCTTATGATGATTCTTGTAAGCAAGACTCCAAAAAAAACACAGATTTGTGAGAAAAATCTCATTATAACATTATATTCTCTTTAATAGTGTGAAAAAAAATGCAACACTTGTCAAGGAGCAAAATATCTACATCCTTCACCATTTCATGCTGGTGATAGGTGTTTGATAGCTTCAGACACTGGAGATAGAAAGAAACTGTGTCAAGGTATCTGATCTTGGGGGGCTATTAGTCTCTGATTTGAGATATGCTGCAAGGAAAAAATAAAACCAGAAGAAAACAGCAAGCACTGACATTAGAACCATTTATCACCTACTTCTGTGTGAGGCATAAAGGGAACCTCTTTGACGATAGTCCATTATCTGCTTCTAGCTGGCTTCTTGCTGTCATATTTTCTCACAGAAATAATAAATTTAGGAAGATCACATTTCAAGAATAAGTACTGTCATATTTCTAAGTATATACATTGTTCTTTTATTTACAGTCACTTTTGCCCTTTCTCTAGAGGAAAATAGGGTTTTTATATTTCTTATCTCTGATTTCCTCATATTCACTATTTTTTCCTCTCAGGTACAGAAATTGGAGGCTGTAGTGATGGAAGACTGGAATAATATAAAAGAAAATGCATGCAATATATTTCTTTCTCACTAGACAAATTCCAGGGGAAACAATATCAGTTTCTATTCTGATAGAAGGTTTTCTAATGGGAAATCTGTATATACATATAACATATATTTCCCCAATATATGTGCTTATATACACTATGTGCATATATGAAGACATATGTATACACATATACAGACTTATGTGTGTATGTATTTATGCATAAATATATGTATATTCACATATGTATGTATATACCTATATGCATGCATCTACGTGTATGTGTATTTACATGCATATAGATGTCTGTTTATACACATGCATATACATAGAAGTGTATCTATATGCTTATACACACATGTACACATATACGCATGCAAACATATATATACACAAAGTGATATCATTTCATATTTTTATCTAGCACCTGTCTTCATACAGATGGAACACTGCACCCATGTTGACCCCTGCTGATGCCAATAATTCAACACATAGTCTTGCAACACTATGGTAAAATGCTACCGATGACTTCATCTGCATTTGTACATCACTCCTCATCGTTCTTCCTGACTTTCCAGAAGCCATGAACTTGTGATTAGATATTAAAATCGATCATTTACCAAATAGGAACAAGTTACAGAGATTTCCATATATATGACCCGAAAACAAATAAAACTGAGAGTAATTTACACACACATAACTCATTTTGTTTCAGCAACAATATAAAGATCAAGTGAGGATTTCCCGAATATAATGTCCTACAGAAGGATTAATCTATCCTTCTTTTAAGGCAGGGTATGAAATGGATATGTTAATCTACTAGAAGAGCAGGAGTTGCTTCACAGAATCACAGAATCACAGAATCACAGAATGGTAGGGGTTGGAAGGGACCTCTGTGGGTCACCTACAGCAGGCTGCACAGTACCTTGTCCAGGCGGGTCTTGAGTATCTCCAGAGCAGGAGAATCCACAACCTCCCTGGGCAGCCTGTTCCAGGGCTCCGTCACCCTCAGAGGGAAGAAGTTCTTCCTCATGTTCAGACGAAACTTCCTGTGCCTCAGTTTGTGCCCATTGCCCCTTGTCCTGTCACTGGGCACCACTGAAAAGAGT
>Ga0065711_1041634_pt1 | contig 15997 bp, 8 predicted proteins | sample Hoacrofraction12_FD_59098 | JGI IMG/M metagenome (GOLD analysis project Ga0065711, IMG submission 59098) | Hoatzin crop microbial communities from Cojedes, Venezuela - Epithelial fraction 12 v2 (version 2) | ecosystem: Host-associated > Birds > Digestive system > Esophagus > Crop | place...
GTACTTAAAGGGAGCCTATAGGAAAGATGGGGACAATCTTTTTAGTAGAGACAGAAGTGACAGGACGAGGGGTAATGGTTTTAAACTAAAACAGGGTAGGTTTAGGCTGGATATAAGGAAGAAATTCTTTCCAATGAGGGTGGTGAAACACTGGAACGGATTGCCCAGAGAGGTAGTGGAGGCCCCATCCCCTGGAAACATTCAAGACCAGGTTGGACAGGGCTCTGAGCAACCTGATCTAGTCAGTGGTGTCCCTGCTCGCTGCGGGGGGGTTGGACTAGATGACATCTAGGGGTCCCTTCCAACCCAAAACTTTCTATGATTCTATGATACCCCAAGTCTTGCAACGAGCTTTACAGAGATATCTGCTGGCTCAGCATTTTCCGAACGATTGGGGTCTGTATGGCAGGTCTGCATTGCACCGTGGAGCTTGATATATGTAGCTCGAAGCTACCGGAGACTTGAATTAGGATAGCACAGTAAAAATTTACCCAGATCGTGGCAAGAAGCTACCTGGGAGCAGTCTAATATCTGAGAAGCACTTTCTAGCCTGAACTTTGCTGAAGCTAAAGGAGACTATTCCTTCTGAATTTAAGCTCCCACGTGATTTGTCAGCTCAGGTGCTGTGCTGCACTGCATACTCCCAAGTCCAGAGGGAGCAGAGACAGAGCCAGCTCAGTTGTCTCTGGTCCAGCCTCGCGCGTTACCCTCAAGGAGCTATGGGAAACCTCTGCCTACCTCACAGAGCTGCTTAGGAGTGTCTTCTCTCCAGATGCCTTCACATAACCCACTACGTAGCTGTGCATGTGATGTCAACACGACTAGGCTAAAGCATTTGACGCTGTGGGGCTGAGGCTGAGAAGGCATTTTGTTTTTCAAACCCAACACCCAGGTTCTGCTGGATGCTCAGAAGACAAGGCCAAGGGAAAAGAGAAGGTTGATAGTTTTAAGACAGTGAGTTAAAAACTCTGAAGTTAAAAATTCAGAGGCTTCTTTTGTGGGCATAACAGACAGAGGGAGGAAAAGGACGGAAAAAACAATAACATTAGTATTTCTCACCACTATTGCTTTTCTTAATAAATGAAACTCTGCTCTTTGAAGCACTGTGTGATCTTCTACTCAGCACTGAATGTCTTCTCAGCCTTCCTACGTGCTCCCTGTGCTCGTAGTATCTCATTTATTTGCTTGTAAGATGCTTTGAGACATAAAAAATAGGAAAGGGGCTATAGAAAACCCAGTTCTATTTTCTCATACCCTAGTTGATTTTCAGGGCCAAAATGTTGCCCTTGGATGCACACATGCAGCTTTGGCTGTAGCCATTGGGAGTTTTCTGCATATATCTGCAGGGATAACATGGGCCTTGATGCTTTCAGACTGCTCAAATGACTCGGGGTGAGGGGGGCGGGAAGAAAATGCTTTAGCCTTGGAGTAATATTTAAAAAATGCCCGCATCATACTATATCCATTTGAAACCCCTAAATGTTCATATCCGTAGCAGTTATGTAGCCAGAGAGGACCTGTAAAGGTCACCTGCCATGGAAAAGAAATTTCCCAGGACAAAAAGGTCTTAAAAAATTTTATTACAGAAATATACTTTTCAGGCCTTAAAACAGATTAAATATATGAGAATTCCTAGAAGTCTATATTGTTCCCCTTAGGGGTGCCAGACTTTATTTACAGAACCTATATATTGCTATAGCAAGGAGTTTTCATGGATGAAAAGTGCTCAGGGCATTATGATGGATAGGCGGATGGCAGTGAATGGAAAAACACCACATAGAAGCTCCACCTGGCTGAATGGCATTAAGATTTCCCCATGGGAGTCATATCAGGATGCAAGGTTTTTCTCTACTGTTTGCTCTAACAAAGACGTATGTACACACATAAATAAATGAAATCACCCACAGCACTCAATAATTTAGTTGCTTCATCCTGGCCATGAATGTGCTAGAATAATAAATCACCATATGGGTGATAGTACAGTTACTATTACTACTGGTGATTCTACGCTATTGTACCTTTGAAATAAGATAGCTTAATCGTTGGTTCCTTTGAAAGACCTAAAGTAATGGACACATATAGCCCTGCCTTAACTCCTAGTTTCTGATGTACATATTTCCTGGTATTAAATGGGCTTGAATGAAGCCCATTTTTAAGAACTGCAGTCTCGAGGGCAGAAGTAAATCTAGTAGAACAAGGACTTCTAATTCTAAAGATGCTAATGGCAAATACCCACATGTGTGTAAATAATGAATTGTTTTCTTGTTAACAAGACCAGGTTTTTCATTCTTCGGTTAGTGACCCCAAGGGTCAGTTTTTCTATGAGAAACAGAAACATCTAGGATTCTGTCTGTCTAGCACATAACAAATTTATAGGCTCTCGTGGTGTCAGGTGCAAAGATTCAAGATTCAATTTGTCACCCCAGGAAATTCCCACTTTAAAAGGCAGTGCAGGTATTCTGTAGAAATAAATGAAGGAAAACATTAATGATGTAAAACCAACAGTAGTATCCCCTGTGGAGGTCACATCTTTCAAATTCATAGAGACACATCAAGATATAGAATGTCTTTTGTACTGATCTGGAAAGACCATAAAGCCCTCTAATGATCTCTTACAGAAAAAAAATAGAGAAAATTAACACTACATTTTACACACTGAATACTATCAACTACAGCTGGTTGTTTTTTCTTGTCCTGCTTTTTCTCAACTGATTTTTTTTTTTACTTTTATATTTCTCAATTTGATCTAGCATTTCCTAAGCCTACAGCTCTATAGAAAGATGATAGCACAGAAATAGCATAACAGAAACAGTCAGACACCTAACTGAAACAAAATCAAAACATAGGCAATTTTCTCCCATTTGCAATTTTCCAGCTAGATCACCAGTCACATAAATATTTACTTTCTGTGTATGTTGAGCTTAATGGCTGCATTTGTTAATGACTACAATAGTGTTCAAATAGCCGTGTCTTCTTTTTAATAAATCCCCACCTGCTCCCCTAATATGTCTCCCTGGGACTGATTCCAGGAGCGCATCTTCTCACAGGGGAGAGAGGATCATCTGTGAAAGATGTCCAGTGCTCTCATCATGAACACGAGAGACTTCTTGGCTCAGAAATACCAGAATCATGATCAAAACAGTGAACGTCTGTCTTTATTTTCCTTTCTTTAAAATGGGAGCACTTTGGACGGATTTTCTATACTGAAAAACATTGTGTAAATGCAAGTTAATTATAGTCTTATTACTTGAATACTTCTGGGAGGGTGACTGATTATGGGGATACATCGACACAATTAATTCTGTGCATGATACAAGATATTTTTAGATTAGTAAGCACTTAAATGGAAAATCGTAGTACTGTGTAGAAAGCAGTTGTTCACTCTTAAGGCTTGCAAGCTAAGCAGCTTGAGAAAACTGTACTCATGTCACTTCACCATATTTTAGTATTTTGCTTTGCTTTTCTATTGCATTCACTTGAATTCAGTATTTAATCTACGAACTCAAGAAAGCCTCAGAAAAATAAAGTTCTATCACCATTAAAAATAGCCACTTCAGTTAGATCTTTCCAGAGAAAAACAGATTATACATTAGTAAACACTTTTCACTATTAACTGTTAATTCCAAACAGCGATTAAACCTTTCGGATGTTTCTCCTGTTTAAAAACTTTTGAACTCTATTTGTGTAGGGGGTGGTATTTTACATTCTCTAAATGTCAAGACAGTTCTTCAGACTTCAGCATTTCAATAAAACCAAATTTAAGTAGCTAAAGGAGAGATTTATCTCACTTATATTTTAAAAGTTGCAGTTAGGGGTTAAATCTAAGTATGGGAGCCTCTGCTCTAAAGGCGAAAGACACGAACTTCCAGCAGACATGGATGAAAAGACTTATCTGTTAGGATTAACTGTGAAACTATCTAGCATTTTGATTCATGGAGGTTAGCAGAGCTAAATACTGGTTTTTCATTAGTTATCCAGAATGGATATCAGAAGGAAAGATAATGAGGAATAATATTTTCAGTTACCACATGACATCTGTAGACTGCAGTGACGTCAGTGGCAGCTCTGTCAGTATGTGTTTAGGCTAAAAAAGGTTGTAGCCATCAATTTCTTTGTACTGAGGTTAAGAAATATTGGTAGCATCCACATTAATGCAATATGGCAACTGCAGATAGCTGCTGAATTTTTTTGAATATGTGGCTCCATGAAGATTAATATTGTTCATTTTTAGCCTAAGATATGTTAAGTACTATATGTCAAGGCAATTTCCAACACTCTGTATTTCAAGGCATGAAATTCTTATTTTATGATGGTAAACATGAGGGCCTAAATAACCTTAAAGGTTAGCTTTTCACAAAAGGACTCAATACAAATTCTTACCATTCATCTGAAACTTACAGTATATTCAGAAATGTAATAAAAATGTTTTTTATAATTATATACAGAGTACTTCTTTTGTTTAGTGATCTGAATTGAAGGGAGCAGGATAATTTCTACTACAAACAGAAACATGAAATGAACATTTAATACCAAAAAAATAATCCTCTATGTAAGAAGCCAGACTGTCTCTAAAGCCTACGAGTATGGATTGAACATAATGAAGCCTTTGAGAGGATGTAAGAAATAACAAGGCATTGGCAGGCAAATAGACCAAGGAAGCTTCCTGGGTCTTTTCCACTAACAAATTCTCTCAGTTTTGGCAAGAGATATCTGTAATTTGTAAGTGGTTTTGATCTCAGGGAATCTTTCCTTTATTCCTCGAATGAGGGAAGACTTCCTATTTGGGAGGCTGTGATACCAGTTCACTGGGTGGAAGGCCAGGGTAGCATCTGACACTCATGTAGTGACCAGTACTGATACGAAACACGGTCCATACCTCTCTTCAGAAACCAAGCAGAAAATCACAATGTTATGCCCGAAGATAACAGAAAATATAAGGTTGTAAATCGCTCGCTGTTCTGCTCAGCTGTCAATTCCAAAAAACACAACAGATGTTTTTCTGCTTGTCATCACCAGCAGCTCTTACACCAGCTATCATGACAGCAAGGGCAGAAATTGCACACAGTGTACATGTTATCTGCACTTTCATTCTGCATTCTTGTAATCGTGAGAACATATAATGCCAGAGAGGTAGTGTTTCTGGTTTCATCAAGAAAAGAACTTCTTCCCACTAAAATCAAACACTTCATAACAGTATTTTCCTTTTAAAAACGGAAATAAATATACACTGAACTTTTCCATCTACACATCACTGTGTTTATTTTGCAGCAGTGAAAAAAGTACAGCAAGGAATCAAATGGGGAAATATTCTGAACATCTCCTAGTCCTACTGGGAGTTAGTCCTCAGAAAGGCTAGCTTTTGAAAACAACATTTGATAGTATTCAAGGAATTTTAAAATGTATCTGTACATAGAAAGTTGATTTTTACTTGTAAAATAAATTAGCTTCAGACTAGCAAGCCTTTAAACAAAATATCAGGAGAGACATTGTTAGCAGAGATGAAGTCCTGCCCAGCAGGTTACTCAACTACAAAGGCATACTTAAATAGTGCTTATCCTGATTCCATGTGGGCTCCTGTGGAGAGATTCCTGGGGCTGTGGACATGTGGAACTAATCAATCAGATAAAACTATCCGCAGTTCTTAAAAACCATAATCTGTGCTCAACGTGATGTTGGCACAAATCTGTTATTTAATATCATACCTGATCCAGGTTACAAATTGGCTGGGCTCTGCCCTCTAATGAAGATGCTATGCTACCTCAGGTGTTCTACACAAGACTAAACAGCTTTTAACTAACTTCCCTCATTAGAGTAATTGTTAAGGTCTTAGCTTTAGCAGTGCTATGGAAAACAGCTATTGAGGCACCTGTACTTGCCTGGAAAAGTACAAGGGGTGGAAGACAGGCACCAATGCCTCATGATGTGCTTCTGGCTAATTAAGATATTGACTGAGCCTACGTTAATCATGATCCATCAGACTGTATTTGATTAACATGTAAATTGCTAAACTCTTTTCTGCAATTGCCCTACCATCTGAGCTCTAATTATGGGCCTCAAAACAGACAATAGCTGGACTTGTAATTTAGATTGTTTAGTTAGGGAAATTATTTTCTGGCACGCACAAAAGAATTGTGACAAGGAGTGCGTATGTATATTGTTTCAAAACACACATGAATACATTAGACAAACACTACAGATATACATAAATAATGCAGAAGCCTAAAGATATCTTGCTGAAAGGACTTCATGTAAGTGGTACGTAACAAACGGAAGGTGTTTCTTCCCTCGGATTGTTTTCTCAGAGGCAATAAAACTATGCAGTTGGTGCAGAGAGGTAGGTACATTTAGAAGTCGGTTCAAATCATAGAAGACAGCAGTTATGCCAAATTAGATGAATAGAACATAATAATGGATATCTTGAAAAGAATTGTTGGTTACAATCTCTTTTAGTCTGAACGCATAGAAACAAAACTTAGAATAACCTTAGGAAAGTATGTCATATTCAGATGACCTAAGCTATAATGAGCATGCCTGATGTTTCCTATTGACTAGTCCTAGATATTACCAGCTCAGCATCTTACCAAGGTCACCTGAATCAGTCCAAGGAGAATTTGTCTCCCCTTGGCTAGGGATTTATCCAGAATTTGAATAATTCAGATAAGGTCTATCATTCTCTCTCTTGATTACAAAGCAGCTCAGTGTCCTAACTTCAGCATTCAAAGTAGATGCCTTCAGAAGATAGGATAAATGCACTTTTTCCCTTCCTTCCTGCTTTCCTTCTCACTCCTATTACCATAATGAAGAGGAACACTTCAATTTTGGTCCATAAATAACTCAGCTCTTTTTCTTCAACAGTAGTGACATAAAAAAAAGTGTAAAAAATCAGCAGTTATTCAAATTATGGGTAGCTGTCTGTAGACAAGTTAACTGTGCAAGGTGTCACTGTAGCCAGTGATGCTTTAGTCAACATGAGCAGTGGAACCTGAAGAGCTGTTGAGCTGGCCAGCTGGCCAGCTAAGATGGCCTCCCTGTTCAGGAGCCTATACATAGGTGCCTAGCATCATTTCAGATGCCCTGGCAGAGGCGCTTCTCGAGGAAGACAGTGTGTCCACATGTCTTGTGTCACCACAGTCCCATGTGGATGTTTAAGGTACCTTAGTGCATCCGTAATGGCATTAAATGCCTGTGTGTGGGGAAACTGAATTGAACCATAGGTATCAGCTGTCATTTGGGCTGAATCCCATGTAGACATTTGCACACAGATGCCCAAGTGTTAGAGTCTGTCTGGAACTGAATCCCATACAAGTTGTACCGTACATGCTCCCAGTTTTCATGATATCATTCTCTCAGCATCTACTGACATTTCAAAACCATCTTTCTAGGTTATTTTGTTAACTTAGACTGCAAAAAGGAGTGGAGTACAGAAATAGTCTTATAAAATGGAATAGCATCAGTGCAAATTCTAATATATGTTCTCGAAATTGCAAGAAGAAAAAGAGTCATTGACAGAACTTCCAAAGGACAAGTGGTATCTCTTGGTAGAACACTATGACAGTATCAACAGGGGGCAGTCATCTCTTCCACAACCAGGAAGGAAACAGGTCACAAAGAGCAATCAGCAATTGCCTAAATCTGACCCAGTTAAACTCAACAGAAAAAATCAGAAGTTAAAATTGTGATCCAAGTCCTAACATAAGCTCCATCCCCATCAATGCGCCTACTGGGACTACTTTAGGAGAGATGCAGAGGCAGTCAAAATTCGTTGTTCCTTTGTTTGCCACCTAAGAATGCTCTGAAAGCCCTTGGCATCCCAAAGTCTCAGCTTACACCACTTCTACAGCTGGTTGCACTGTTAAGAAGAACCAGTGCAGAAAAAAAACTTCACACATTTTTCTAATATAGATGAGTTTTGACTGACAGGTTGACCCTTAGCTTCCTTTATTTAGCACTGAAGTATGATACTCCAGTTCATGGAAGTAAAAATAATCCATCTCTTTTCTGTCTGCACGTAATCCAGAAAACTTCAAAAGCTCTTACACATCTACATAGATGTCAGTTAATAACGTACTGAGCTTGGACAGGTGTGGTTGCAAGCTAATAGTTCTTTTCCCTTAGGAAATCACTGGTGGTCTTTCCCAAAGAGTCAGCCCAAAGACCGTTAACATTTCAGTCAAAGTTTTAATTGGATAAGACCACACGTCTCAAGAATTTCATTCTCCGTCAACTATGAGACCTTGACAGAGAGCATACTGCCCGGTGTGCTGCACCATGTGGGCTGAATTTTAACTTACGAGGGACCACAAGTCAGTCTCTTAAACCCTAGAAGTTTATCATGGAAATGGATACTACTTTTCTGAAAGACTGAGATTTCTAAGATGAAAGATACTTACTACATCCAATTAGAGGGGACAACATGCTTGTAAATGTTACAGCTTTTTGAAGATGAAGCGGTATGGACATGCATCATTGAAACACATTCTGGGAAGATAGTGGGATGCTTGTGAACTTTGCAAACCTTAGCCGTATGTTGTTACAATGTCCCACTGTTCCTGTGCTCAAATCGTCCTGCAGGTGATCTCCTACTTAGCAGTTCAATTTCTCTCTGTTTACATTGGAAGTAAACCAAGCAAATCCCGAGCTATGCAAAACTCTGCACTTCTAAGGTGCTGGAGGATGTTCATAATGGAAAGATGTGTCAGCAATCATGCAGATTTTCATCAAAAGGTTTTGAAAATTGCATAGATGTATTTAGAAATACCATTTAAATACATATGACAAAAATACTCAGCCTGTTCTATGTTCTGTTACTTTGTGAGTAAAAATTGCTGAATTAGTATCTAACTACTTTCACAGCAGTTAAAAAAAATACATTAAAACGATTTTGAAGCAACATCCAAAATATCTTTTTTTGTGTCACGTGGGAACTGTATTCTCCAATTCCTATCCTGTTCCACCAGACTGGACCTCCTGCTGCTTACTGTTTGTAAAATTACAGCTTCCCATGAGAGCCCAGATATGTTTTCTTCCAGTTAAGTATAAGAACTCTTTTGGCATGACTTATGATGACATTCATTTCAGGTAGTTATTTCTAGGAAGATGGGTAGCCATGAGCTCTAAGCGTAGGCTTTGTGAATCCTCTGTGTAACAATGAACATATAAAGTGTTTAGTTAACATAGAAGATGCGTGATGGTACAAAACCAGCTTGAAAATAATCTGTGGTGTGCCAAGTGCATTTTAATAAATTGCCACTAATGTTTATACATGCATATAGAAGTATGTATGTATATAGTATAGAAAACACACTTCTGTTTTTGCTGTATGGCCTTTAGGTGACATCTGGACTAAGAAATGTGAGAAAGCTCTCAAGAAATTCACCAGATTGCAGCACAGCACCAGTATGGCAGCTCCAACATTACCATTCCTTTTACAGAATTTTGTATGTGTTTTGAGAAGCAATATTACAGTTTTCATCTGCCTAAGCCTTCCAGTTGTGACAAATAGCTGGTAGCTAATACTGCTGGAATATGCTTAGATTGCTCTAATTTTATGAGTAAATGGATGTTAAGTTTATTTATATGTGTTACCCTCCACCTTTGGAATTAATTTTGTTCTGCTTTAACTTCATAAAAGATATTCATAACCAAGATTTACTTCTTTATGCGTAAATGTGATATTGGTGGTGATATTTCATTTACAATTAGAGGCCCTTTTTCCAACAATAATGACCACATAAAAGTATATGTATTTCAGCTTTATAAAAAATTATAGGATAGCCACTTCTCTGTTTCAGACAGTTTGTTTTAGGGCTCTCTTCCACAACTTTAGTGTAGTTCCTTTACCATCCACATGTATAGATATGATATCACTTGGGAGTTCTTCTAAGTTAGAGGCTCATTTTTTCTTCAAAATCACATTTGGACATTTAGAAGTTATGAAAATTAGGAAAGAACTCACAGCAAATACATCTCTTTATATCTTTAAACTAAAGGCTGCTATTGAACAGTTTAGAAACACTGAAACAAAGTAATTTCTCCACTAGAGAACTAAGGAGCCTTCACTGGTGCACCAATAACTAGGGAACACATCCTGCCTTGTTTGCTTGCAGTGAAACCAAGGATGTGAAAGTCATAAACACTGCACACTGGAGATACTGTACCTTTGTCTACAGAAAACCAGCAGAAGCCTAACCTGAAATATCAGTTTGTTGTCATTTGCCAGAACTGACAGTTATTGCTAGGAGTAGGGGGGAGTATGTGATAAAGACCACACTAGATTAATTTTATTCTCAAAGGAAGGAGTAACTCATAGTTGTGATGGTGTTTCAAGGGTCAATGCCGTATCTAGTGGTGCAGCATGAAGAGATGAATTATGTTTTCTGTATTTCTAAAACTGTTAATAAGCTGAAGAGAGAACATTTTTATCATTCTCTTGAAACAGTGCTGATGAGAGTCTACCACATTCTTATATCAAATCAGTGAATCTGTCTATCCTTGGGCCCCTCCCACAAGTCTCAGTAGTGGTTGTTTTAATGGAGATTTTTGTTTTTAAGCCAAAAGAGAGCCATAGTAACTGTGCACTTCCTAAACCATTTCATTCATGAATGGGAAATGAGTCTCTAAATCTTTACTCACATGAGTAACCACATTGATATTCTTGGGCCTGCCATTATTAAGAGCTCAAACTGTGACTATAAATTTGCAGCATTTGGATGTGGTACTTCATTACTTCATAAGAGTGAAATCTGTAGCTGAAATCAATAGTTAAGCATGTGAGGAATATAAAAGATAGACATTCTTTCATGGAGGTCTGATTGCAATGCATCTGTCAATTTTGTTTCGGCATCAACAAATAAGCGTATCATTGTTAAGAGATGTACAGACTATAGGCAGTAATTACAAAGACACATTTTGGATAGACATTCTAGCCTCAATAGGGGAGTTGGGAATAGTCCACCAGAAAGAACGGGATAATAGTGAAAAAGGTCAACGCTTCCTGAAAAACTAACATACCAAGTAACAGACCAAGTTTTTGGTTCTCTGTCAATCAGTAGTGTAACTGTTGTCAATCATTCTTCCTTACCTTGTTTTTGATTTTTGAATGGCCACAAAAGAAACTTTTGTTGGTAATTATGGTCTTTACAATTCATCTGAGTCACAGGCAGGATTTTCATAGCCCGCCTGTGGAATAGACATGGTATGCCCCAAGCTGCGCTCACGTATGTCCAACCAATTCAGGCTAAATTTTCCCACGATAATATGAAAGGAAATAAAAGACTCTGACAAACACAAGTCACTATTCTAAAAATAACAAGAAGAGGGGAAAGGGACAGGATATCCAGGATCTGGTTTTCTTTTCATTTTTTTTGTTTTTTCTTGCTATCAAAGAGGATAAATCTCATAACTCTCTCTTTGGAAGGGTGCAGTTAGACAGGATGTGCACCTGTGCATCTTGAATCTTCTGAAAGAGTATTTATATTCTCTGCCTAACCACATGCTTCCTATTACACTGATCAGGAGCATTCTGCTGAAAATTAGTGCCAAGAATTAATACTCCTTGATTTACTTTTTAATTCCAGAGTTCCCCTAGGATTTTTCCTTTCCCCAAATATTTCCACCTTCCACAGATACATTTTTGTTTTCTTTTCTTTGGCTATCAATTCAAGTGGCTTATCTTGTCCCTGTTGAAAACGCAAAGAAAAGATTTGTGAGAGAAGGTTGTCAAATAAAACCCAGTTTTGGAGTTGATCCAGCAGAGTGACAAATCCGATAACATCAAAGGCAGAACATCTGAAACCAGGATTTCGCAGAACAGCTTTTTCAACAAATTGCAGCCTCTATAAATTTACCCATTTCTAAACAACCAAGTCCGTTTATTTGCTTATTTTCCTAGCTTCACAGAAAGAAAAGCTGAAACAACTTTGGAAAAACAGCAGCAAAGTTGTTAAACGGAAACCAGCCCCTCTACTGTAAACAGTGCCTCTCCCCAAACTATGCAGCTGCACAAAGCAGAGACAATGCAGGGGACCCTCAGCATCATTAACCAACTTCCCTTCCTCACCAAACAGTCGCTGCGATAAAGCAATTACAATAGCATCGTGGAACAGTAGAACAAGGAAAAAAAAAAAATAACCTTACCAGCTTCTCCTACAGTATATAGCTGAAAGGAAAACAAAACCCCAGCTGCTGTATCGCATGCAATTGGTCTCCCAGAATGAATTGACTGAAAGAGCTATGAAAGGCTAAAGTCTTTCGGCCCCTCTGTTCAGCCTCTCTTCAGCTCCCTCTCTCCGAGCCTCCTCACAAAGCCATTCTCCTACTCCCTAATCCTCACGCCGGAAAAAGCAGCGCACACCAAATGACTTGAAAAAGCAGCATGCACCAAATGACTTCAGCAGAAGCGATTCTCCTGGGGGCTGGGGGAAGAGATGCTGCTGGCACTCAGCTCCCCCCCGGCTCCCTGCCGCATGGGCATCCTCGGGGAGGGTGTCCAAGTAACCTCTCCGAGCACTTGGGCAGCACACCCCAAACACAGGCAGCGCGTCGGGACAAGGCATGGAAAAGTGCACATCTCCATTCATCACCCTCTCAGCTGCTGATTTCTGAAATGAGCACACCCCTGGGTACTTGCAAGAGTTCCCCGCGTGCGTCTCAGTTCATCCGCGCTGAAGTAGTTAGCCTTTTTTTTGTTCATTTTAAATTAGCTGTGTGACTTCCTAAAGCTATTGTTCGGCCTAAGGTTTTCTCTCTTTAACAAAGAGCATGTAAATAAGCCTTAAATATTTCAAACAGCAAAGTAACAACAAAGATGTTCCCCCAGAAAATCGGTAATCAAAAACAAGAAAAAAGACCCCAACAGACATGAGCAATAACGCTAGGAATCACCAAATTCAAAGCAACATAAAAAAACATTGGTGCTTCCCTGAAATGCTTTTGAAAGCTAAAATCAGAACAAACAATTGCGTTTTTCACAATGAAAAAAGATTTCTATCCACATTCCCAATTTACATAAAAAACCCAGTATTTTTTTCATATAATTTGTCTTGAAAGTGTGCCACAGATATTGAAATAACATCCCCTGAATATTCTCTGGTTTTCAAGAAAGCTTTAAACCTTTGTTAAAGAAATGCTGTTGTCATATTAGTTTTTAACGCAAGTTTTACCTTTCTGTGAGATGCAGAAACTCAGAAACAGACAGCTGCCACAAAGTAAATCAAAGACCTAGAAAAGCAGATGGCATAATTTCGCATCTTAAATGATGGCTGTGAGCCTTCCAGTAATAATTTATAAGGAGACTTCCTCCTGCTTGTTCCTCTGCTCGGCAGCATGCTGTTTGAGCCTTTCAAACAAAATAAATAGACTGCAAGCCACCAGCTTCACACACACTAACATTTACCAATGCTATTTCAACCTGACACAAGCTGACTTTGTTCTTCTGTGACCCTGGACGGAAAACTGAGGTGACAGTTTGATGAATGAGATCTTTTTTCACAATATGCGTTGTGACTTCATGGTTCTGTCTCCTCATTATTGCTTAGATGAAGGAGGGCACAGGAGCAGAGGAGGATCTTCCACCATACAGAGCCATTTTAACAGTGAAAATGAGCCAAACATGTGCCATAAATGCCTGGAACACCTTTTTACTTGCCTCAAATTTGGGAAGTTGGGGGAATCCCTTTCCACTTCTCTTAGGGTTAGGGTGTAAGGGGATAAGGAAGAGGCTCCAAGGAGGAATTAATCCCAATGGTTTACTCAAAATTGTATTTCAGTTTAAGAAAATGGCAACATCAGCAGAGAACAAAGGAAGGGAGGAAGGAAAGAAGGAATTCTGCTATTTCATTTTTGACTGAAGAACACTTGGACTGTGAATTGTCTCTTAACTATGCTAATTTAATTACTTTACCAGGAAACTTGGACAATTCTTTACTGGAAAAAGGCCTTACTGCAGTAACCTGAGGCAAACCGTTGCAATGCAAAGTCTTTTATTTACTACCTAGAAATTATCATAAGATATCAGACGATTCATATATATTATAACTGGTGTCTTCAAATTCAGTGTTTGAATGCAGATTCTCTGCCAAAATGAGTTCAGAAATCTTTTTACAAGATTAACATATTTAACAAAGAACCTGCCAGAACTGTCTGTGAAGAAATTGCCTTTGCATGAAAAAGTTGAAAAAGGAAGATGGTGAATGAATTCTCTGAAAGGTAAGGCTCTGCCTCCGTAGGCTTGAGCCCCTTGACAGACGCGCTGACATGTGAAGTCAGCCTCTTATTTCCTTAGAGAGGAACACAGGTTGCTATTATCCTTACGTCTTTGTTTCTGCTTGTTCATCTGATCAGATGGGTTTGTTATGATGATACCAGAGGCTGTCAAATCTCTGATCTTATGGGTGGATACTGAGGCCAAATGACCTGGCCCAAGGATGTCCTGGGCAAGAAGCCAAGTCTCTGCTGTTCCACACTAGTGTACCCCATCTCCAGTGATCCTCATGCACTGAAAGATCAATTATGAAAACAAGGACTAGTCTACCCTGGTCTACCCTAATGTTTGAGATTAAGTTCTTTTGCATTTTGTATCTGTTATCGGACAAATTATGTTTGTATTGCTTCTAGTTTTGGATTTACTATTCATAATTCTGTTTAAAAATACACACAAAGTCTCTCCAGTAGCAAATATTTATCATAAATATATGCAAATCCTATTCATTCTTTCAAAAAATACTATTGTCTTTCCAAAAATATTCACTTAATTTCAGATGATGATATGTATGTGCTTTCATAGTTATGAATATTTTTCTTTTTGTAGAATTTCTGTGAGGTAGTATCCAATTCATGATAATACTGAAAGGTAATCAAACAGAAGGCAGAGATTGACTGATACCCAAAAAAGCAAAATCTGACAGATTTATACAGAGGAATACGTGCAGTTATCTTATTTCATCAATCCAACTCTAATTTTTAAATTATTTTTCTTTCTGAGAACCACCTGAAGAGTTATTTGCTTCAGGTGACCCCACTCATGGGTTTAGGTGAGACTCTAACACGGTGAAAGCCATGTGGTGTGAATTTCACCCCTTAAAAAAGAGTTTTAAGAGATGTACTTGTGAACCATTTATATTCCAATTACAGCTTCTAAACTGCTGTCATTGTTTGTCTCTCTCTAACAATCTGAGAGCATTCCCATGGTAAAGAAGGAAGTACATTAGATGTTTTAGAAAGGATAAGAACTCTTCACAGGCCACTTTATATAAATAAATAACCTCTAAATAACAAAAGTTTGTACCATCCAGCATGTTGTTAACTGTGATACACACAAACTAGAAGAGCTCTACCTGTCAAAAGAAAGAGTGAAGCTTGAAAACTGTGGTCACCGTTGTACTTAGAAGCCAGTTAAAATGAGTTTATATAGGGGAAAAAAAATCCTCACAATAGGACATACTACTAAAAACAAGAGGCACTAAAAATTGGAAGAGCTCATTTTTCTCATTCCTGTAGCAAAACATAACTTTAAGACTAACTCACAACAAATGCCTGAAGGAAGACTGAGCTTTAGGAAATACCAGTAGGTTTATGCATTCTGCTACATATTTTTTTCTCTGCTTGCTCACAATTATGCCTTCTTTTATCTATATCATCTGTCAAAAACACCTTTTTTGCATAGCATTTAGTCCTTTCTGTGTTTCTTGGATTAACAAAAAGTATAAGGCAAGGTCATTTGAATAATAGCCCTGCATTGTTAATAGCAATCGTAAGTGCGTTTTAGATAATCTTTTCTGCAAGCAGAGTGATGAAGGCAATTGCACTGGAAAAGACTCCAGCAAAACTAAACTTTAAAGGTTACTGAGCTCTTTGAGACTTGCTGGTGTGACTGATTAGTGAAATCCACTGCAGTTCTTGGATTTTTTTTTCACTTACCTTATCCTAGAAAGAAACTCTCAGTAATTCTTAAAGGCAGTGTAGAAAATGGAGGCAGCATATCTTTATAAACAGAACAAAA
>Ga0065711_1006974_pt1 | contig 15996 bp, 13 predicted proteins | sample Hoacrofraction12_FD_59098 | JGI IMG/M metagenome (GOLD analysis project Ga0065711, IMG submission 59098) | Hoatzin crop microbial communities from Cojedes, Venezuela - Epithelial fraction 12 v2 (version 2) | ecosystem: Host-associated > Birds > Digestive system > Esophagus > Crop | place...
CGCCCGCCGCTCGCCCCTGCCCTTGCCCTTGCCCTTACCCCGGGCCGGGCGGCGGGAGGGGAGCGGGACGGGAGCCGAGGCTGTGCGGGGGGAGCGGGGCGGGAGGGCCCTTTTCTCCTTCGGGAGTGAGCGGGGAGCACACTCCGCTCTGCCCCAGCCTGGAAAAAACTCCGCTTCTCCCAGCGTCCGCGGCCGGAGTGGACCCGGGGGGCGAGGGGCCGGGGGTGGGACCCCTCCCGGCTGGGACCCCCCTCCCCAGCTCAGCAGCGCTGCTTCCGCCGAGCTCTCCCGCTCCCGCTGGAAACTCCCTGCGAGGCGGGAGCCGGCGGAGCAGCCCGGGGAGGGGGAGAGGTGCGCGTCTGGGGAGGGGGGAAAGAGCATCTCCCCCGCGGATGCAGGCTGGGGCGGGCAGCGGCACAGGAGAGCAGGGCCAGCGGCTGCCGAGGAGCTGGTGGACCCCTCGGGTGTCCCTCGGTCACTGCTTTCTCGTCCCTGCCGCTGGAGTGAGGTGTTCATCGCAGCGTAGCTGCCTTCCCCCTTGCTGGTTGCGATCCCGGGTGAACGCGGTGCTCAGCCCAGCCCCGAACACGCTGCCCCTGTCCTTCTGCACTTCGCATTTCATCCTTCCATCCTTCTGTCGCAAGTCGTGGGTGATTCCTCTTGTGCCTGTACCCGTGTCGCAGGGCTGCGCGACTCTGGGCAGCACTGGGATCCCAGTGATTTTCTGCTCTTTGCTCCCCGTGGGACCAGCGCGTCCACGGCACAGAAGGGAGCCTTGAATCAGGACAAGCCCGGTCCTGCCTAATGCTGAGGGACACTGTCCAGAGCGCTGGGAAGTTGCTCAGGGTGATCACAGAAAGCAAAGAAGCTGTCGGGTCAGGGAGAGCAGAAGGATTTTTCACTCCGAATCTGCTTCCAGGGAGGCAGGGAGAAGTTCATCTCTTTGAGCAATGTTCAAAGTGGCAGGGAAGGAGATGACCACACTATGTTAGCAGGGCCTGGAGGCCAAAACAAAGGGAGAGGATTAAATGGCAGCAGGGCCCTAACCTGGCCCTGGGCATCTCCTGTGCTAGTGAGGCAGATCTCTGGTGCTACGGCAGCCACAGTTCTTTGCCCCGTAAACTCAAAGCCACCTGAAAACCACTGCAAAGGCTGGTCAAACTGTGTCCACAGGCTCCAGCTACACCTGAGATGGGCTGCTCTGAACCTGAGAGGGGCTTTCCCTACCGTGTGCAGCACCAGGCTCTGCCGAGGGAGAAAAAGAAGAGGAGCTCAAACTACCCAGAACTCCACCAACACGACCCTGACATCCAAAGCTGGCTCTGCGCGTGGGCTGGGGCTGTGAGTCGCTGAGGAGGCAGCAAACCATCAGCCCTTCCCTGTCCCCTGGGCTGTGCCTGGTGTTGCTTTGCAATCCCACACCTGCTGAGGTTTGTCCTCTGCCCCCTCAGAGCCTTTCCTGTGGTTTCCATGATGGACAGAGATGTCTCAGCCCTGAAAGTGAAGGCAGGATGCACCCTCCAAGAGCATGGGAAGGGCTCTCTCCCCACTCCAGCTTTTCACTGCATCTGCTGCCAATGCTGTTTCCATGGTCATTTGGTGGAAAAGTAGTCCAACTCCAACAAGGCAGGAAATTATAGTTAGCATTTCGTATTTATCATTATTACCATTATTACCATTATCACCATTTAGCATTTACCATTATATTTAGCTTTTTGTTTATTAGGCAGTCCAACATATACAGGAGATGCTAATACAGTAATGACATTTACTGTCTCCTCATAATGCCTTGAAAGTACAAACAGTGATCAACCCTGCTATAGAAGCTGGCTTGTGTTCCCTTTTCGCTGTATCTCCTCCAGGACTCTGGACTATGGCTGCAATTACACAGTGACATTTCTCAGCATTGTGCCACCGCCTCTTGCCAGGTATCTTTTCTTCTGTTGGAGTCTCAGCAGCAAGACAAATCCATCGCGCGATCCGTCTTCAAGTGCACCGCTCCTTCTGCCTTTACCTTGCTCGTCTTCTCTGCTCTTTGGACGGGGAGCCAAAAGGTCTTCAGCCAACAAAAAAAAGGAAAAAAGAAAAAAGTGAAGGAGGTCAGGCGAGGGAAAAATTCGAGCTGGCAGGGGTGTATGGATGTGGCAGCAGAACATACAGATTTGCTGTTTTCATGCGTTTCTCTCATTGGGAAGTGGGTGGGTAAGATCAGGCAAATCTAACATATGCCTTTTCTTGGAGAGGAGAGAAGGCAGGAAGGGGTAGAATTATTTTCTCCTGGGAGGAGGAGCTGCTGTTGCTCTGGGGGGAAGCTATGTCCGCTCCCCTCCTTTGGTGCACGTGCCAGGGAAGAGCCGCCAGCATCCCTCGGTGCCCCAGGCAGCCCCATGCAGGGCAGTGAGCATGGCAGCACCCTCGCAGCGCGAATAACTGCTGGGTTTAGTTCTGGGTTGCTAAATGCCCCCTAGCAGTCCAAGGCGCCTTCCCTGCTTTGTAGGCCACAGCCCATCTTGTTGCAGCGCTGCCATGAACCCCTTTCTGCGTCCACCTGCAGGCAGACGGACGGGCAGTGGCCGCTGAAGGGACCGTGCCGCTCCTCGCCTGCCCCGCTGTGCTCCTGGCCCGTGACGTGGCTGTGCCTGATGCCCCGCTCAGGCTGCTCCCCGTGCGGGTGGTGGAAACACACCTAACGAGCTCTTTTGTGGTGCTGAGTCTTCCTTGAGAAGCCCCTGCCTCATGAACACCTTCCCCGGAGGGCCCGGCTCCGCACACCCAGCGAAGGCGGCGCTGGCCTTCCCCACTCCTTGCCTGGGCCGTGGCACCCAACACGGCTGGCCCCGGGGGCTGCCTGGCCATCTTAGTGCCTCCTCGTGGTGTCCCGGGGCTGGGCGCCTTCCAGGGCTGCAGGGCCCTGCTGAGAGCCCCGGCTGACTGATTGAAAAAACAAAACATCGCAGTTTCGTGCCGTGAGTTTTCTTCAGGTGGGGCAAGAAAAGGCTTTTTTCCAAAATGTGGCAATCCAAGGCACAGAAAGATGACCCAGTGAAAAGACTGTCCTGTGAACGCTCCCCCTCTCCCGGTGTGAGAGGGATCTCCTCCTGTTGATGTATCCTCTGTAAAGTGAAGCCACCTTTCCGCTGGAGCCGGGGATGCCTTTTCGCACGCTGATGTGTCCCAGTGAAGGTACCAGTTGCCCCTGGTGTTTTTTGGGCTTGAGTTACTCACAGCCTGTCCTCCACCTTGAGCAACCCGTCCAGCAAAAGCTTGGGGAAGACCTGCTTTCCCCGCAGATGCCAGTGAAAAAAGTGGTAAGTTTCTCTCTTGTGCGTGTGCATGCTTGGTTAAAGAAGTTAATGACTGCATGAAAACAGTGACCGTGTAGCTCTATTTCCACACGTGCATCTGACGAGGGTGCGTTCACGAAGCCACCTTGCGTGTAAGAGCGGGGAAAATTATACCCAAGGAAGATAGCTGAGAAAAGAGTATCTCCGTAAGTCATGGCACTCCTTCTGAATACTCGTATTCAGGGGTGGAACAAGCCGGAGTTCACTTGCAGCAATGAAATGCCCCATTAATCACGTATGCCTTTGAAAGGGATATGTCAGGCTTGGCTTATACGCCTACATTGGTACCTGATCCCATCTAGACAATGCGAGACAAGCGCTGAACAAAGCGGCTCTAGTTAGGAACTTGACTTATTTGTTAGTTTGCTAGTTAGATATAAATCAAAGTGTCATAATAAGCCAATGATGTAGCAGCAGCTGCAATCTAATTTAGAGAGAAACAGCCTCATTTTAGTTTTCCTGACATGAACACAAAAGACAGTATCAATACTGAAGCCAGTAGGGACACAGCTGTATAAAACTAGTGAAAGGTCCGAATACAAGGGCAAATACATTATTATCTCAGTCAAAGAAAACTTAAAATAAGATTGGGTCTATACTTCAACAGTTTTAAATTGCCAACAAAAGAACGCTGACCACAAGGAATAAATGCATCTTGGAGCTATGCTGTGACATTTAAAAATAATTTTGCCAATGTGTTAAACGAATAGCTCTGGTTACGTCCTAAGCACTTGTGTGTACGTAGGAAAGGGTTGCCTCAGCTATGACCCTGACTGATCGCACTTTGAACATAATAATTTCTCTGGTAGATTAGCCTCCCAAATTTTGCTGTAGAAGCCTGTTAACAAGCTGACCTTTGAAGCAATTGCACAAAATACTGTGTAGTGGCAGCAAAGAATGCTCTTAGGAAGGGCCATATTTCTGTCTGGCAATGTAACGGCCCAGCTCCGTTGACTTCAATTTAGCTATATCTCTTGATATTGGCTGGAGACCAGATCTGTGGAATCTATTTCAGGAAGCGAATTTAGAATCAACAAAAATAAATACTTCCAGATGCAGCATTGAGTCAGCATATCACATTCAGTGCTGCTTGCAAGTATTGAGTCAGTTGGTGCAGATAGATTTTTAAGAAGAGATGAATAGTTTTATAACTGTCTATGACATTTATAGATGTGCTTGCTTTATCTCTTGCTTCATAAAATATAGGTCACAGAATGTCTTTGCAGGTAAAGCAATTACTGGCAAGTCCAAGCAGAGAAGAGCACGGTATGCATCACCTCTGCAACTAGATACTTGTATTACAAGGTTAGTGTGGGTTTTCTGCCTTTTGAGATTTCAGACATAGATGAGGCCAGGATGGTGAGCTTGATTAACCAGTGTCCTGAGCCTGTGTAACAAAATCTAGCACTCTTACCTCTAAGAAAAGAGGAAAGCAGAGGTCTGCCATGTTCCTCTGTAAAATCATTTAATTCCTGCAGCTATTTGCACTTCTTCTACCTGAACAGAAAATGCAGTCCAGTGAAAACGTACCACTGAGGCAGATTCTGGTCCTGCAGTCTTCCATTGTAAATATGAAATAGGCAGTAGTTTAATGGGCTTCGACAGCATTGCCGGTGTGCACAAGATCTGTGGAATCTGGCATGAACAATCAAAACTTTAAGCAGCCCATCTGACCTGAAGAGTCCTGTCAGTCCTCAACTGAAATTTCGCCATTTGAATACGATGCACATCCTTGAAATGGCAATGTATTTTGTGGTTTGCAAACCCAAGTGCCTGGAGTGCTTTCTGCAGCGTGGGGCAACTACATTTTACCGCCTCAGTGATTCCAAGCTCTAAGTGCTCTTAAGAGACTTCAGCTATTTTCACTCATGTCCTCATGCGATTTTGCCAGATGCAGTTTTGCTGCGATTGTCACCTGAAAATTGTATCACCATAAATATTAGGGAATTACAGGTGCTTGGATGTGGGAGAGGAGATCTTATTGGTGAGATGTGATCCAGTAACTCTGTCCCTCTTTTCCATGAGGAATGGCTCCTACAAAGAAATCGAAATCAGAGCAATGTGTGATGGGAATCCCAAGACAGAGCTTTATCTTGTGACTTAGTTCATTGTGCTGCAATGCAGAGCGGAAAGTGTTGAAGCGCTGAATCTAAAACTCTGAGGACTGGCATGGATGGCGATCCAGCATGGAGCAGTACATGTGGAGTAATAATGACTAGCAATGCTTACATTAACTGCTTTTCATAACTACTCTGTTTTATGGCAGTGCTGACAATGGTAAGCAAAGTTGCGTGGCAGATCGCTTAGTAGAAGTCCAACGTGCAGGTTATTGCTCAACAATGCTTTTATTCTAATTACAAGCACAGACACTGTACTGCATATTAAATCGCAATGTTTAGGTAACCCCAAATGCTGTAGTCTGGCTGCAAATATGCATGGGAAGTTGTTTAAAATCTACTGTATGGTTAATTAACAAGTTTTGTACTGTCAGGAGCATTTATTTGATTATTACTGACATTTTCAACATATTGACATTGCAGTCAGTGTTGGCTGATGCTGCTCAAATCCACCTAGCACTTTTTCTGGTGCGAGGTTGACATGATTTAGCACCCGACAGACAGAGTAGCTGGGTTCTTCTCCTGTTCCTTTTTCTGTGCACATGGTAAACACCCTGTTTCTGGTAGAGTGTTTTCTGTCATATCCAGTAGCCGGATTTTTTCTTCTATTGAAAATCATAAGCAAAACCATTACTCGAGGAGGAAGCAGCGTTTTGGTCTTGGGACCCCCATGCGTTTGATTGACGACCAGGGCCAGTCATGCTAAGGGAATAAAGAGTGGGACAGCTAAGCTTCCTAGGCAGTACCATTGACCCTGGTACCAGTGTTCTTCCCATGCCAGGGAGAAGAACTTGTGCATTCCCAGGAGAGTTGAATGAGTGAAGCCTCCACAGGAGAGATGCCACATGGGCATCTCTCTCTCCTGGACTTCCTGGAGAAAACTGTATTTGAACATGTTTGCAACTGTATCGCTTCATTTTCAGCCCACGTCAGTGCCTTGCACCGTTGCAAGACATGTCTATCCTTAATTCCCTGCCCTTATGGTCTCTTAAAACTCCTCTGCAGATGCGGAAGGTCTTAGGTCTCATGTCACCCGTCTGCTGCAACTGAGGACATTGCTGCTCTGCAGTTGTTTGTTGAACTCTTTGTCCCCTGTGTTGAGGGCCACCTGGAACATGTGATGCCCACTGGCGTCTTCAAGCACGGAGCCCAACGTTTCTGTTTTAGCTCAACATGTTCTAGTTTTGCTGTGAACTGATTCACTTGGAGTAGCCCTAACCTAATTGTAAACAACCCCTGCTCCTGGCTGGTTTATAATTAGGTTACAGCCACTTGTACCCTTTCCCCTTTCCAAGAGCAAGTATAAGCAGGGTTAGGGGAACCTGGTGGGTGTAGAGAAGTTGGGTGACATTTCTTATGTCAGTTTGAACTTGGCCTTCATTTTTCTTGTGTCTTTCAGGAAATGTCTTGGGAAGGCCATCACATAAACACCAGTGGGCTGGGCAACACTCAAACAATGAGGTTCTTTGAGTAGTGTAGATCAAACCCATTTAAGATACAGCGAGACAAAGTAGTCTGACAGAAGAGCTGGACCGGCTGTCACCCAGCAATGGAATTTCCAGAGTTCATTGCAAAGTTTTAGGGCTGTATAGCTGCCTTGCATCCATTTCTCATGCCCCTCCTTTTGGTCCGATAGCTGCAGCGGATCTACTTCAGCGAGCTGGGTTTCTTCAGCTTTGTTTGGGAAGCCAGACTGCCTGAATAGCACTAGATATGCACCGTGACTACAGCAGAACTACTTGTTCTCCTGTGAATTTGGCTTCTTCTCTGTCTAAAGGCCTCTGGAGCAGGGCAGTCTATACTTGCTGTCCGGGTGATGAGATGATAGATTCTTGTATGAGAGGGGCAACCTATGTCGGGCTGAACAACCCCTTCCAGCCTTTCCTAGGAAAAAGCAGGGCTCTAGTTTTCATCACCATAGTGCTCACAGAAATCTGCTAGCCACCCCCTCACCGCCCGCCCAAGCAGGCATAACAGAAAGTGGAGTCGCAGGTGAGAGTTGGCATATTTTTTTCCATTTTTTCCCCAAACTTGTGCTATTAAGAGAGGTTAGTCTGACAGGCTTGATGACTTCCCACTTGCTGCCCTCTGATGTGAGAGCAGGGCTGTCTCCATGCTGCCAGGAGAGGCTGTGTGTATATGGACTTGGATCTGCTGGAGCCCAAGCTGGGGAGAGAGTTTACGGCGCTTTCTCCCTTTCTGGTTTTGGAGTATGTGGGGGGGTGCTGTGGGGAGTGGCAGGTCCCACGGGTGAGCCAGGGACATGGGACAGTGCTACCATCCGAGGGTGGGAGCAGCAGCAGCGCGTGTGAATAGCTGCAGCCTGCAACCAAGCGGGTTCGACGCGCTGTTCGTGCGAACAGCCCTGCAAGTCCGCAGGGGAGTGTGCCCGTCAGGAGCACAGCAGCACTGGTGTTGGGGCAGGGAGTGCCTGTGGGTTTGTTCCACCTTTTTCTGCCTGGGATACGGGCCCCAGTGCACAGCGCATGGGAAAAGCTGCACCAGCCTGTTTGCAAAAAAACTGCTCGTGTTGGTTTAAATGTAGATTCTGGTGGCAAGGCCACAGAGAATGAGGCCTGCTGCTCTCAGGGTTGAGCTGCCGGTGGAGCGTTTGAGGCTGGGAAACCCCGGCCAGCCCAGCGCAGTGCTGTGTAGCAGGCATGACAATGCCATGTAAAAAAAGTTCCCTGCAAGGCTTTCAGAAGTCAGAGCAGCTATACAACAGCCTGGGAGCTTGTTAGCTCCCTTGCTACATCTGCCTTGAGATGAACAAGAACCCCCATCACTACCATTTTGCCCTTCCGTACCGCAGGCCTTGCGCCAACCCCACCTGCTCAGGACAGACCCCCAGACAGACAGACGGACAAGGATGCACTTGCTTTTCCCCTCACACTTCTTTTTCTCCCCTTTTTCCTCCATGGCTTTTTGCTTTTAAAGGTTGCTGCTGACAAATCTATCTATTTGGGGCAAATTGTCAGTGAGAAACTTCCGCTCGAACTCTTTGGGACAAAACTGCCTCTTTGAAAGGGTAAATCCCGTTGCATGAAGGTCTGAACAATGGCCAAATGTGTTGCTGCTACTGCTGCCGCTGCTGCTGAGGCCGGGGCTGTGACAAAGAGCGGATTAATTGGTGCCGCGGCTGACTGGTTCGAGATGGCTCCACTCAGCCCGCGCTGCGGGGAGCCCCATTGACTGGGCCCCGAGTCCCACTTTTCACAAACTCCAAACAAAAGTCAATTTCTTTTTTATAAGGCGAGGGAAGAAAAAAAAAATCAGTTCATGTTTGAGCTCGGGAAGTTGACTTGTTGGATTATAGGGCGTCATGCTCTCTCTGTCTGTCTCTCCCATGCTTTAAAGTTGCTTCTCCCCCTAAGAGAAGAGTGAGGGGGGAAAAATGGAAGCAAAAGTGAGCCGTCCTCATCAGCGTGAACGTGAGAGTGGGCTCTGGGAACAGAGAGCTACCAAACAGCCTGGGCTCTGTGGCCATGCTGGAGGCTCAGCTGGAGTTCTTATTTAGTGGAGATAAACATCTCCAGCCATCTGATGCTGTTCTCAAAGGTGCCTGCAGCACATTTAATCCTTAGATAGACAGTGCTATCAGGGAATGAGACTGAGTTAGTGTGATCAAAGTCAGCATATCCATATAGGACTTCATGACTGGCAAAGTCTCCTGCACTCTGCTAACAAGGAAGGTTTTCTCATGTGAAAGTGGACAACACAACTAGATGTCTTGTGTCCTCCTTGAATAACCTTTGACTTCCTCTGACTCTAAGCAGGTCCCACCATGTAATGCAGAACAAGGTTCCCAAGCGGTACATCCTGTGCACTCCGAAAAACTATGATATATATAGAAGCAATCAGAGAAAGACAAAGGAAAAAAGAAACAAAACCAGGGGATTACTCTTGTGCATACAACAGATGTTAATTGCCATTACCAAGCTGGCACAGTTTCTGCAGCTGAGGTTATACTGGAGCATTTTGGGATGTTAATCCCTGTAATTGGCTTGATAAGCTTGTGGTATTTGAGATATCACTTAATCAATATTTAGCTTTTCTTTTGGAAAATAGTGATCCCCAAATAAAAGAGAAAGGCTATTATCAGGTGTAACTGCTGACCCTCTCCTCCTGGCGGTGGTATAGTATCAGATCTCCTAGTTACCTGCAATTTATTTGCATGTATTTTGTCTTTGCAGGGGGACATTTCACATTGGATTCTATTTCTCCCTTTTCTGCAGAGTGGGTCCTTTGATCTGACTCTCTGTAATTGCTTTGACACACACGGGAGGGAGTAGTGCATCCAACAGTTAATTTCCCTGATTTTGAAATATCATTTTCTGCAACCTATTCTTTAACAGGAAACACAATGTGTTTTGTCATCCACGGCTTTGCTGCAGACTATATGGCAGGCAAACAGAGCTTGAAGCTAAGGTAGAAGGGTACAGAGTGCGGCAGTTTGATTTGAAGTTCATGATCATTCTCATGTGTTACGTCTGTGTGCACTCTGCACACGAATTTCTGACTTTTTAAGGTCCACATAAAGTGATTAAGGATTTTATTCTGTCCACTTTTCAAGTAGAGCTGTCTTTGTAAAAATGGGTACAGTGAGAGTCAAACAGTAGGAACATCTGTACACGTTAACCATGTAGCTCTCTGCAAGTATAGCCTAACTTGAAAAGAGCCTCTGGCTTAATTTCTGAGCTATAGGATTTAACACACACAACCCTCTCTCCCCCCCAGCACCTTTGACTGTGACCTTCGCTACGCCACTGCCTTTCTTTTCACCCTGTACAGCGTCCTTTGGCTTTTGGCTAAGCTGACACTAGGAAGACTCCTCCATCTTCCCAGCCTGATCCGCTTGCTGTCTGTATTTTGTACATATATATATAGTTCAGAATCAACCCATCTCTGATTTTAACAGTAAACAGAGAGAGCCATGAAACAACAAATCCGTAAAAAGGTGAAATTATTGGTTTCATTATTCTCCCTTTTCTTTGTCCTTACAAGAATCCACCAAGTAAACTATGAAGATAATTTCTCATATTGTATGTTAAGCCCAGCATAGAGGTCTATAGGAAGCAGACAGATCCTGTACTGGGATTTTCCTTACTGTTGGGTTTGCCCTTAAAATCTTCATGGTTTCCTAAGAGGAGCTTGAGTAGCGTGCAGAAGACAATACAAAGAAATATCCTTTTCATCGTGCCCCTATTCCTACGCTTCTGGCTCTTAGCTACCAAGCTCTCCTAAAACTAAAGATGGCAATTTTCAGTAGAGCAGCTGAGTTGTGGGGAACTCCAAGGGAAGGAATGGTCTGATATGTCAAAGGTGTTGGAAAAATCAAAGGGAAAGAGGCTGGAGAAGAGGCGGTTAGAATTGACTAGAAGGACATCATTAGTGATTTTAGAGAGAGCAATTCCTGCAGAGTGAAGTGGCTGAAAACCAGACTGCTGAGTGTCAGAGAGGTGAGTTCAAGAGAATGGGAGTAAACTAGTCATTTGAAAGGATAAGAGGTAAAGGAGATGAGAAAGGCATAATGGTATGTAGAGGAGGGTTGTTTTTGCAGAGACTTCAGAGGCTTATTTGAAAACAGATGAAGAGGGCGATCCATAGAAAGACTATGCTGGTGAGTCTGGAGAAGGAAAGTGCTAATCAAAGAATGAGTAAGGATGGGAGGAGGCTGAAGGGACCCTGACAGGGAGTGGGTGAAGAAAGGATTTTTTTTTTTCAAAGGATAAATGCAAAGATGCAGAGGATGAACACGAGGCTCCCGAGGCATTCACCAGACCATGAGCCTGGATGAAATAAGGCAGTGTAGAGGCTGGCAGAGTTAGTAGTTAGTGTGCATGGAAGGGCAACAACGGAAGCTGAGAGGAGAGTTATGGGTAATTATCACTAGACTGATGGGCTAAAGGGAGGACAAAGAAAGACAAAAAAATCAGAGCAGCCAAAAGGTAACTGGAGAGTGCACAAGGTGTAAAAGGCAGAAACAGCTATGCAGTGAGGTCAGTAGCGCTCTGTTGAGCTGGAAGCTGAAACCTGAAGCTCTTAACATCGGACTCGAGTGGCAAAAATCAATAAGAGAAACCCAATCAGTAACAGTGAGGAGAAGAAGGAGTGGTTACCAGGAACACACTATAAGGCAACAGCTACGAAAACAGGGGAGAAAGGGACCAGCACCACAGCTGACAGACATAACGTAGTTCACCGTGAGGCAAAGAGAACTGGGGAGACAGCAGTGCCATTATGTACAAGGGATTTTGACATATTAATCTAGTTTCAGGTGTGGCCATAAGGGTTTCCACAGCCTGTAGTCCCGCATCAGTTGGTGTAGTTGGGAAATATAAGGGACACTCTTCAAATAAAATAACAGCAGCCAGGGAAGAATCTATGGATTCTCTTGTTTTCTTTTTCATTCATATAGAACCCTTGGAATCCTCAGAACTTCTCAGATATCTTGGACAGGTGGCCCTGCCACCTGAGCCTGTCATTGTTGCTCCCTACCTGGAGAGTTTAGTGTTCTGCAAGTGGCTCTCCTGCTAGGGCTGAGCAAAGTGCTTTCCTTTCACTCCTGGTTTTCTCTTCAGTGCCCATGATCAACATACAGGTGCCTGTATCAACCTGGAGGTGCTTAAAATACCTGATTTTGGAGATAAAGCCTTTGCTTTCCCTACTTCTCAACTACTGGGCAATGCTGAGCAGCTCAGCCACCCCTCCTGTGCCTAAGACTGCTTTGCAAGTCCAGCTCATCCACAAAGCTCTGGCAATGCGAAGGGGCCTGCAGAGAGATAAGAACATGAGTTGTGCTTTTTTACATCACAGTAACTGTATGGTTGGCTCTTGGCTTCCAGGAGAAGCAGGCCTATTGCACCTTTACTGAAGTGATCCTTGCATTGGGCACTATGTTTGCTGGCACAAGTTAGGCGGCAGCGTAGAGTTGATTTTTTATGTCAAACAGACATGCAGATGCCATAGCACATGCCAGGGTGCCAGCTGCACTGGGCCGAACCCTGCTCACCCCAGGCAGGGCCATCTTCTCAGTCTCCTTGGGTAAACACCAGAAACATCATCAGTGTAGGGACAGTTGAGTGTGAAGGCAAGGCTGCTGCAGTTGACCGAGGACGATCAGACGTGACCGAACCTCCTGCTGCTCAGAGCCCAGGCTGCCTCTGCCAGAGTGCCAAGCAGGGAAAGAGGTGCTATCTTTTCTTCGTGTAAATTAAACGTTTGGTACTGAAACCACCAAGAGGCAACAAATGTGCAGCCTTGCTTCGCTTTTTATAAGGTCACTTTTGGAAGTTGAGCTCACTCTAATGTTGCGAAGGACAAGGTCTGACATCTCTCTTTCTGTTGAGTCCATGGGCTTCTCCTCCACAGAAAAGTTCAGAGGGTGGAGAAAGCCCATACGAGCTGGGAAGCCAGCTCATCACACCCCTCAGGGCCAAGAAGGTGGCCAGCTGGAATTTCTAGTCCAGGCCGTAATACTGTAGTTGGAACATCTGCAGTTCCCGAGGTCCAACTCCAGTCTTGCCAAGGCAGATGGACTCAATGAGCTGTGTGCCCAGGACTTTGCTACCAGTTTGACCTGAAAAAGATCATTTTTGTGTTGTGAGAAGACAAATTAAATCCTTTTCAGGAGCCCTGGTTTACACGCTCTGCCTGTAACTTCTTTTTATGGTTATTTGTATGAAATTGTTGTTGTTGCTGGATGACAACTGAGCAGAATTTAGTTTAACTGCACACTACCATGTTCTGCAAGGCTATCTGGTAAAAATAATTGATTTCTTCTGGAAAAGGGTAGGCTGAGCTGGAGGAAGGCATCACCTTCTATCTGCTGCCTCTTTCACAGACTGTGAAATCTGACTTTAATGTCTGAGTCAGAAAGTTAAGTCAAGTTCTGGGTACACACACCCTGTGAGTTGTGTCAAGAAGAGAGGTAATGAATGTCTCCGTTGCTGTGAAATATTTCCATGGATCATTTATTTAGTTTGGAATAACAAGATTTAAAGAGTCTGTTATATTCATTACTGAGGAAAACATCTTATGCTTTATTCTACTGTCAACCTGGTTTTCCCAATTATTTAGTCATTTAAATATGTAATATGCAAAAGCAGTTACAACAGTATTACAAGACACCTAAACTATTTTCATATCAGAGCCCTCATCTGTGCTTGGTATTGTATGAACAGAGGAGATTAATTTTAGTGAACTTTAGAAATCTGAATTGCAGTATTGGTCATCTCTATCTATCTTTATGCTGAGAAAAAGGCATTTTTATGATGTATCCCTCAGGTCTATTTTAGATTTCGAATTTTGGATGAAATTAATTGCATCGTTAAAGTACCAATTTAGTAGACGTCCTAAAAGCAGCTGTCTACTCTCCTCCAGGTGAATCCCAGACAGGTCTTTGAGGACCTTACTGTCCAAGAGGGCAAAAAGGGCAAAAGATAGAACAGAAATACCATTACCTCCTTCTCACAAATAGAGAACAGAAGTGTAGAGGGACTGAAGGTGGGATTCATACGACCGCACAACAGACATTTGCAGTACTAACAGCAAATTGGTGTGTAAGAAGTACTAACTGCAAGTGTTCCAGTTTGGTATGTGGACTTTTCATAGTCATTGGGAGAAAACCCTACTGGGGCACATTTCATCCTTCCTGTACCAGACATCCAAAACAAGCGCCTCTGGGTTGGTAGTTATACGATGTCTTTCCTTCCACTGACTCTCAAGGCATCCAGTCGCACATGGCTCAGATGTAGATGGCTTCACATGGATCTTAAAAGTCAGGTGAGGTGAATCCACCCCGGCTCCATGTCGCATGGGACTTGTGTGTTGGTGCCTGAGGGTGAAACCAGTTTTCCTGAGAACCTTAACGGTGATGCCCTTCTCCAAAGACCTCTTGCTTTGTCGCAAATACTCCTTCTGAGGCAGAGTCTGACGCTGGGGACCCTGAAAGCTTTCACTGAGCTATAAAGGACAATACCTAACCTTTGAAGTGGGACCACTAGTCTGCAGAAATGTCTGTCCTCTGAACAGTCAGGTGAAACATTGCCTGGCTGCAGTATTTGGTAAGAGCAGGGTAGAGCTCTGGGCCTCTGTTTGTCCTCCAACTGTCCGGTGGCAGTGACTTCCACAGGAAGGGAAGGTGTACTTCATTTCTGTATCTTGATCCCGTACATACCATTTGACTGTCTTTCCTCAGCAACCAAACCCACATGACACCAAACCTCCTACGGGACCTTGCAGGCAGAAACGTAGAAAGCACGTTTAACTGAAGATATTTTTGAAAAGTGGCCCAGTTCAAATTTCCTGAGTTATGTATCCAATGCCAGGCTGTTCCTAGGACATACAAGGGGCACTTGGGAGGATGATTAATATACTTTGCACTGCTTGATTGCAGAATAAAGTAAAGAAGCAGTAGATGCCATCTTACACACCAATTATTCCATTAGAAAATGTTTACATGGCGGCAGGATTGAACCATCAAAAAAAGAATTTGGCTATTTGAGAACTCAGACTTTTGGTTTGGCATTTACATTTTACATGTCTACAGCTTTCACACCTGATCAGTTCAAGGCCTTTTTTTTAAATGCTGCTTCAGTGACACATAACTCCTCTAAAGATGGAGAATCTGAATCAAGGTCAAAGCCACCATTTTCTACTGCGAACCAATGACAGAGAAAGCCTGGTTTTCAAGTTTTTAATTACCATATCATGCTTCCTCCTTAGTTACTCAAAAAAATCTCCAAACTATTCTATATTTTTCCTCCCCCTTTTTTTTCATGCAATGTAAATTTTAATCTCAGTACATTCTGTCAAAGAACATGGGTTGCACAGTCAGATATTTGTGCTGGGATGTACATCTGTATGTTTATAGTGGGGAGCAATTACTACTCTCTTCTACCCTGCTCTGTTGTTCTCTGCTGAGTAGAGAAAACTAGGAACAATTATTTTCATGTCTCTTCCATAAGCCAGAGAAGCACTCTCAATCTTTACTTTCAAGAAGCAATTAACTTCAGGTTTATTAGTCAAGTTGTGCTATGAAGTTTCAGTCTTTCATTGTACACTGTGAATTTTAATTACAATTTATTAAAATAATTTAATTGACTTCAGTCAATGGGTGTGAATGAGGGCAGAAATTCCCTGAGAAAGCTGTAGACAGAAGAAAAGGCCACCCATCCTAAATGCCTTGTGCCTGCCCTTTTTTGGGTTGCATCAGACTGTTTGAAAGAGGGCTGCATTTATCATCTTTGATGCCTTAGCTCAATGGTCAATTCATATTAGATTCCACAAAAGGCAGTGAACCAAATTCATCTCTGATACAATTCCATTGACTTCAATGGTCTTACCACAGGGATTAATGTGGCCTAATATTATAGTATTAGAATGCGTGTGTGTGTACTATTAGCCCAGACTCTTTGCTGGAGATCATGCCGTGTAAAAGCTGATAGCTGCTGCAGTTGCAATTTGCTCAAGAAATCCAATTCCTTTTGTTGATCCACTGAAGTTCACATTCCAAAAAAAAAAAAAAAAAGAGA
>Ga0065711_1041635_pt1 | contig 15996 bp, 6 predicted proteins | sample Hoacrofraction12_FD_59098 | JGI IMG/M metagenome (GOLD analysis project Ga0065711, IMG submission 59098) | Hoatzin crop microbial communities from Cojedes, Venezuela - Epithelial fraction 12 v2 (version 2) | ecosystem: Host-associated > Birds > Digestive system > Esophagus > Crop | place...
TGTAGGCATTTATAAGGTCCCCTCGCAGCCTTCTCTTCTTCAGGCTGAACAAGCCCAGTTCCCTCAACCTCTCCTCGTAGTGGAGATGCTCCAGTCCCCTCACCATCCTTGTAGCCCTCCGCTGGACTATGGTAGAAATTGAATGGTTAAGACAGTTAACTAAACTGGTAATCACCTTAACAATCCTGAATGGAGTAAAATTTGCGAAGATCAATAACTTGACTGTCTGAAATGTATTTAATGAAACTTATGAAAGAAAGAAGTTTCTAAATCCAGTCCTTCTGGATTCCTTATGTAGAATTCTGAGGGCAGAAAAAGGATGAGCAAGTTTCCAGGGTAAATCCTGTGGATATTTGTGCCTCACATTGGTGTTCAACAGGTTACACACACACTTTGTACTTACCTAAAAGCTTCTACCAGTATCTTCTGTAATGATTCTTGGATCTAATATCAATAAATCTGCCACATGCCAATTCTTTTTTTTTTTTTTTTTTAATTTTTGTAAAGCAGATGCTTTTATATGTTTTCTTTTTCAGGTCATCCTTCTCATGACTGTCCCAAAGCAGCAAAAATTTTTCTGATTTTTCACTTTTCTGTAAATGTGATGCTGGAGTTATGGCCAGATGATGACAGTAAAAGGCTCAATGCAAATTATGCAATAAATATTCCCATGGCTTTTCCCTTATGGCCCTATATAAATTCTCTGCTTGCCTTTTTCCCTTCTTAGGTAGCTCAACTCTCTCCTTCCCATTCTAGCTTAAATTGGAGTAGAAGATAAGCAAGAAAATGCTTAGAAGGCACATAAGAAAAAGAAACTATGAGGGAACACAAAGGGATAGTGTTAGTCAGGGAACTGTTTACTTTCTCTGTAGGAAGGTGGCAATTTCCTAGGTATGAGCAAGCCTAAAGGCAAATAGGTTCCTCAACAAAGAAATTGAAAAAGAAAGGTGAAATATTCTGTCGACTTGCATATAAGTTGGAGGTAACTGGCAAATACATTCAAGAGGGATGTGAAAAAGGGATTTAGAGACCGTGTCTTTTAATTTTATGGGAAGTCTGAGGCTTTGAAGTTGGCAGAGAAAACATTAATAATGATTAATATTCTCTCATGCTTCAAAGAGAATATTAGGGAGAGAAATAGCAGACGTACTACAAATATAAATCTTATTCTTTCTGTGCATAACCTAAACAACATTTCTTAATTGTGTGGTAATTTTGAGGCCATGTTTTTTTCCAAGTATTGTGGAATGCACTAATTTCAGAATTAGGGCCTCTTTCTTGGACTGGAAGAATCTCTGCTTATTTGTTTTGTGTAAGACTATATCCCACTGTGTTTTGTAATGTTTAAATTTCTTCCCTTATGATCCTGTGTCTGCTGGGGTAACCCAACATCGTTCTTAAACCAGATGTTATTGTGATGTTACCAAAACACTTTATAAAAAATAGGGGTTATAAGGTATCAATTAATTTGTATGCCTGTTTTCTTATTTGATACCTTTCCAAATGACAATGGCAGTGTAGGTCATGAGAAGGTCTAACTAATCCACACACACTACTGTGTTTCTGTGTGTATGTGGGCAGATTCTTTACAGTCTGGGTATCAAGTCATAGCCCCATGCGATGTGCCTTTGAGTAACACAAAAGTGTCTTCATCGTTTTGTTTATGTTGACAGGCTTTTATGCCCCCTCGGGCCAAACCAATTCTGTAAGTTGACAGAGGCCAGAGGCATCAAATCAAATAGTTCTGGCATTATAACGACTACTTTGTGGGCTATCATGAGTCATCTCTTATTTTCTGCTTGACCAATCTCAGACAATTTCAAGTAAGAGGCACTTAAGCCAAAATATTCGTACAGAAACCACTATGTCAGCCCACAGTATTATCAAATTATTTTAGAGGAGCTCTAGATGAGTCACAGCAACAGCAATATATTGATGAATTCTACAGAAATCAATAGCTCCCTGCATATGCTCAGCAATCTGTATAAATTTTCATTGTACACTCTAGAACTGGGGCCAAAATTCAAAACTATATGTGAAGAATTACTTTAATCTTACATATGATCTTTCAAATGTAATAGTTCATCAGTCTTTTAGAGGTCAGTGAGAGTCAAACAAGGATGGTAGCTGTGGGACAAGGTCCTAAAAGATTATTTAGCATAGAGCAGTGATCTCCCTCAATAAACAAGATGGCCCTGAAAGACAGGTTCCCGAACTAAGGATCTCAGCTCCCACTTGAGAAAAGTGTGTGGGATTATAAACCACAAATCAATTGGATTTTATTCTGGTAGAAAGTCAATTTAATTAGCTAAGTATTTCATGGGATCACATAGTGGTAACATAGAAATAAAACTGACTTATTTATCTGTAAGTGGATTCATTACCAGAAAATGCTGGGGGACTACTTTTTAACAGTAAAAGTAATATTGCCAATTTGGTAAGATAGTACTGTAAGAGTGCTTATTTTTCCCTCTCTCTCCCTCTCTCTCTCTCTAAATGTAAGCAGATCTATACAATACAATTTCATGGTAATACATTTGACATATTCATGTCATATCACAATGTTTACAAGCAAGATAAACATGTGAAGTGACTTCATGTGTTGTCATGTCCTGTTGCAAAAGGGGGATGTGACAATTGTCATGACGTCAAGAGAACAGAATTCTTCAAGTTTTCAATATTTTGAGTAAATGCCTCCAATTTTTTAGACCTTTATTATGAAATGATAGAGACAGTATGTGTCTAGTATAGATGGCAGGGTAATCAGCCAAAAAATAGAAAACATGTGGTGACTTTCTGGGAAACTGTTGTCCCTAAAAGCCAGAACTAGCTTTCCTTCTCTGACTGTCTAAATTTTCAATTGTGTTAAAAGGATTTATTAACTAATATTTACAGTATTATTTGTGGGACTGCGCATTGCTACATCTCCCTCAAAAGGATCTGATTCCGTACGTACTGATCACTGTGCTTTGGATGAAATTGAACAATCACAGCTGCAATGTCACATACTGTAATCAGTTAGATTTCCTCTACTGGTGAGCAAAGTGATGATGGGGCACATTCCTGGGCACTGGAACTGAACCACTTTCACTGTTAAATCATTATGATCTTATACTCCTACTAATGTTTTCAAAAGATTCATTAAAATGATCTGTGGCACATACTTGGCCCAGGCTGTCTGCAAAGAAATTCCAGGTTGGATTACAGAGTGAGCACTGAGCAGCACAGCTCGCCATAAGGAGATCAAATGTTGTCTCCCCGTTCTGGAGGGTGAGAGAGTGCAGCGGTACATGTGAGGGCTGCTCCATACCAGGTTGTCTCAGAGCCAGAAAGCAGTGTTGGGCATGTTTAATTCAGTAGGATAGATGTAGCCTTCGAGGCCTTTTCCGGTGTATTAACAGAAAATCACTACAGAAATCAAAGGCTTGATTAGAACCGAGGCATTAGTTTAATTTATCCCTGTCTACTGATATTTTAATGTGTTTACACAGTAAACCAGTGGCTGCCTGGTCGTTGTTTCTCCTGTAAAATGTGACTGTTACTGTCAAAGCTTACAATGTATCTTCTATTGTGAAAACACTGGGTCAGACTTTTCCTATGGGGATTCTTAAAAGTTTTGAGTTTTGTCTCTCCTGCTGCTCAAGGGGCACAGAAACACTATATCTGTTTGAATATATCAAATGTGCTTTAAAGCAAAGAGTATGAAGAGAAGGAAGCGACCCAGGACTTTACATTACAAGGGTCTGTTACACCTTGCTGAAAGGTGGAGTGGCTTCTGTAGTCTGCTTGAGAGCAGAGCTTCAGAGAAAGTCTGCTGTCCCACTGGAACAGAAGATACATAACTCTACAGATGGCTCTGGTAACTATGCTGTCTTACCAGACTTGGGATATGATATAACAGTAATGCAATCACTGTAGGCTTTATATACAAAATTGTTTCCTGGTCCCATAGGATTATTATCAAAGTATTTTAATTACTCAGCTACTGAAATAAGTACATTTACTGGGAATATAAAGAAAACTCAATTACAATAGATGTTTTCAGAGTATAAAAAATGACTTTAAGGCACTTGTAATAGAATTAAAAGTGTTATCATCAACTATACTGTAAAACTTTTCTAGTTAAAATTGTTAAAAACATGTAATAATTTAGCAGGTTTCTGCAAAACAACGAGTACAATTAGCATAATAAAAGTGAAAGGTGGTCAAATGCAGTCGTGTGTTTCTAGCAGGTAAACTATTTCTGCCTAATGAGAAAACTATTTACCTTTCTGAGGGAAACTGTCACAGTACATCCATATCATTGTACATATATTTAAAATCATAGAATCATAGAAAGTTTTGGGTTGGAAGGGACCCCTAGAGGTCATCTAGTCCAACCCCCAAATGATTGTCCTGAAATAAATGCCAAAGATATCATAGGCAACAACATGTCAGCTATGGTCATGGTCATACACGATGAGCAAATATGTCTTAAGAAAGTCTGCACATAAACTGATTTGAATATCTGTAACAGAGTTATCAAAAAGTGTGACAGCGGTTGGTAATTTGGTAATTTGAGTTCTCTCATCTGAAAAGAATTTCAGTGAATTAACATCTAACATCATCTTTTGTTTCCATTTAGAGAATATATTGAAGGCTTCTGGAAGCTTAATGTTGAAGTAGAGCTAGAATCTATATGTCCTGATCATGCCACTGTGTTATGGTGTGTTACAGACCATTTTCATTTGAAAATGGCTGAGAAAATCTTTAACATCACAGCAGGCATGTGGCTAAATTAATGTCGTTTCGTGAAATCTGAGGAGCAAGGCATAAGATCCTAGTTATCATTTTGTCCTAAAATTACTACTTTGGGGAGTTAGAAGCAAACCTAAAGGGTATCAGTTGTTCAAGTGAATAGCAGAGTCTTCACAACTGAAATTTTAAATGAGCACTACCGAAAAACAAACCAGCATGTGCTGTGAGTGGAGAGTGCGCTAGTAATTCTGACTTAACTTTGAATGTTTGGTTCAGGATTGATCAACTCAGGTCCTCTCAAGCAGTATTTTGTCTTTTAATTTCTACTTGCTTTCTGGGGGAGACATACACAGTGCTTTATGGAAAAACATAAAAAATAAAAATAAAACCAATGGGCTAGGGAAATTCGGCTTTTACACGGTAGATGGTTTTTAAATGTTTATGGCGCTTACAGTAGGCTCATGGTCTCAGAAGCTCTTCTAGGATGCCTCTAAAACCAGTCCCCAGTGGCAGCAAGAGTGGAAGCATTAAAGGAGAATGGCTTTTGGCAGCGGTAGCCTGCTGAGGCTTTCAATTTCCATGGCAGAGCCATGGTGCCACAAATGCCAATGAGTTGAAGCAGGCAAAATAATCTTCTGCCGCTCTGAAATTCAAAGCCTCTTTTGACGCTACCTGCGACTTGTAGACAGATACCAAGTAGTGGGGGTCCAACATATCCTATGTCACTATTGCTTTTCCTCACCTTTCCAAGGCAGATTGAAAAGCAGTGAATGCTGATTAGTACAGAGTCCAAGCTCGCTTAGAGTTGTTGACAGCTGGGAAGTTAGATTCTGTCTGCTGTTATTACAGGAGAGCATTTATTCAGTAGTATTTTTCATTAATAACTTGCATTTTTCATTTTATATATATATATGTATAGAGAGAGAATCTATATATAGTATTTTTCATTAATAACCTCTTTCTCCTTTCTGTTTCTAAGCCCCTTTGTTTGGGAACAAAACCACATGTTCTTCAATTATGACACCTGGACTTGGAGCAGCTAAGACAGCAAATCATAAATGTTTGAGCCATGAAATAAAAGAGGATGGGCACAAGTAAGTAAATTTACTTGCATTTCCATTTTCTGCAATGTACTGTAATTTATGCTCTGAATTAATCAATAGGTGTACTTTCCTGTTGTCAAACATACATCTGCCTTAAGGATACAAGAGCATTTATCTGTTTTTCCTCTGAATACTTGATCTGCAATATAGATGTGAAAAATACTATGACAGTTTCATTAGTGAGGATTTTAACTGATAATTTCAGGTGTTTAATGGAATTCGTGGTGGTACTATTCATGGAAAATGTGGACTTCTTGATAGGTTCAAAGATGTGTCTGATAACTCTTGTAAGAACTTGACTTTTGTAATGTGCCTTTATTCATTTGCAATAACTGACAATTATTAGTGTCAATTTGTATGCTCACATAGTCTTCTATAAATGACATGCACTTTTTAGCCCAAAATAAATACAAAGGAACAGAATTTATATAATTCTGAAAAATAGCAACATAGTTCATGCAATCAAGACTAAAAATAAGTCTGGTTCTTCAAATGAGGTTCCCGATGAACCATTTCTCTTTATTAAAGGATATTCAGTCCTAATGTTTTTACTGACTTAAATAAATTCACCACCTGTAAAAAATAACCACAGAACTCTCTTATACCTTGTCAGTATTAAAGAAATAATAGAGTAAGAAACAAAGACAACAGAAAAATGTATTTTACAAATATCTGAAGATAATATATGGGAAAAGAAGTTAAAAATTAAAATCAGTTCATACTGGAATTGTCACAAAACGTTCAGGCAGTTTCTGTCAATAGCCATTGTTTTCAAAGTTTGACATCTGTGTAAGTTCTGGTTTATGAACCAGCTATCAGACAAGTATATTTGTAATCCCCTTTGGAGATAGGCTCTAACACTGAAACATGGAACTTTATATATTCCTTAAACTGTTTCAATGTCTAATCTACCTTTAAAACCTGCTACATCCTTGACCTCAATGTTGTATGTTCCAGCTCATCCTGTTGTGCAATTATTCATTGTTCAGACTTTTAAAAAGACATAAGTTGATGCATTTAAATCTCATTGATGTCGCCTATTTGTTTAGAGTGCAAGACAGAGCAAAAACTCCTGATTTATATTCTCTACTATATATTACTTTATGTATTTTCAACTTTTTTCCTTATTGTTCATCATCTTCATAGATAGTAATCACAAGTTTCCATGCCTCTGTTGCAAATAAACGTTTAGGTCACTTAATCACTCAAAGGTTTTGCAAAAAAAGATTTTACTGAAAATTTAGAAAATTTGATTTTACAAAGTTAGTTGGCAAGATTCACTCTAATACTTATTAAATAAATGGAATATAAAATCAAAAGAGGTTTTGAGTGGAAAATTATTTATACAGAGGTAAAAGATAAGTGTAAAGGGTAAGGGAGACCCTACCATTGAGTCACAAGGTTCAGAATGGAACCCCTTGCTTTCTAAACTCCTTGTCAGAGAGAAGCCTAGGTATGGCTGGATCCAGACCTGGCCTTAGACCACAATGATTTATGTCATAAGGATATGTTTAGCAGCAGTTCATGGTGTTCACAGTTTAGTGAGAGAGACAATCATAGGAATTTAGCAGCTATTAATCACTGGTTAACTTAGCATTTACAGAGTGATTAGAAAGAATTTACTAATACAGTCACAGTAACAGGATATTCTGCTTTGAATCGATACACACATGCAGACACCATCATAGAAGTTCCCCTCAAATTCAGTGAAATACTCACTTGAAATCATATGATTTCTCAGTGGATGAAGGCTAAGTCTCAAGGAGATCAGCTCAGGTAGTTCATAAGTTACTCTGCGAAGCATCCCACTCAGAGGGGGTTACTGGGCACAGCCTGCTGCAGACCAGAAGAGCTCAAAGGGCCTACCTTGGTACTGCTGTGTATAGGGTCTCAAGATGATTGACTTTAAGCATCAGTAATTTTCCATCCTGGTTACAATCCATGTGATGCAGTCCTGATATTTAGACAGCAACTATACAGTTCCAGTACTACCGAGAATGTACAGTTCTGACATTTACTGGGAAGGTGCGACTCCAGGCAGCTGGAGTTCCTGGTGCAGTCAGGGAGTGCCTGATAAGCCCAACTCACTGGTATTGTACAAAGACAAGGAAAGACCCAAGTTGTACCGATTCAAAGGCAAGAATAATGGCCAGTGACTCCAGCTAACTATTCTTGCAGTGCAAGCAGGAATACAATGTTGGCTGGTTCTGGGATCGCCAGGTGTGAGGGGGGATTGAACCACCACAACCTCAAAACTGAAGAAAATAATCCTTAAAAAATCTCTTGTTAAAAGAGCAGCATTGATAAGGTAGTATTAAATACACTAAAAATCTGGTCTCTTTAATTACATTCTCATCTAGCGCTTTGTTGCAGATGTCTCCTGTCTTATTCAGAGCACAAAATGGACAGTGCTTAATGAACAACTCTTCAAGATTTTGTTTTTACTCATTATTCAAAATCTGCCCCCTGCCTTATTTACTGCACGTTCTTAAAACACACTCTGAAAAGAGAATTATTAAATCTCTTGGTTTTTTCCTACGGTACTCATCACTATAATATATGAACACTGCTGAAATAGTAACAGGTTTGCTTTCACAGGGTACAGGAAGGTCACTAGGGATTTTACTTGTTTGCAGGCAGAGAGTTGAAGACAGAATCATTAGAAGCAAAAATAGTCCACTGACATTTGTTGTCAGTCTTTAAGGACCATTTAACAGCCTGCAGATCTGTAAGTGTTCAGGGTAGAACCCTCTAGCATCAGTCATGAGTATGGGCATTCAGGAATTTGGAAACAAGCCACTCAGGCCTAATGTCAGAAAACCAGGAAACAAGCTGCACATAGTACAAAAATGGGTTGCATTGGTTTCAGTAGCCTGAAAGGAACGGTATCAAAGACAGAAGTAAACCAAAAGTTCTTCAGTCATAATTCATTTGCTTCAAAGATAGGACCATCCTTTCCTTACAAGCAAGGTTATCTCATTTATGCCACTTGGTTCCATGTCTACAGCAAAGGAGGCATCAACTTTGCAGAGAGCTTCATTTTCTAAACATCACTGTTTTACTGTCACGGGGTGAAGCCTACAAGAAAGCACTGCTCAGTGAGATCTTGACTGCACCTTCCCAGCTGTAACTTTAATTAGATGATTCTGGTAAGTTCTGGGAAAACAAAGCAAGCAGAGATAATTGTCACACGAGAAGCTTCCCTGGAAAAGCTGGATTACATCTACTCTGCTATAAATGGGTTAGGTTTTCACAGAAAACAAACAAAGAAGCACAGATGAACTCTCAGTGACTTTACATCTGTCTAAAATGTTTAAGGCAGGATGCCAGAAGGTGACAGTGAGCCAGGTAACAGCGGTTCATTGGCTTTGGTACAGAGAAAATCAAAGACATTGGCCTGGGGTGACAAGATGAACAAATATTGTAATATGAAGCACTTTTTTTTCTGACATTAATTATTCTGAGTACACTTCTGAAAAAGGTATCCTCCTCTGAATCTCATCTCACATAGCAGTACTGTCTGAAACAATGCAGGTATGAGATGTTACCATAGGTTCACGTAGCTGCATTAAAACTTTGTCTGTATTATTCTCTGACCTATTCATTTTTCATTTTGTTAAATTTTCTTTATTTTTTTTCTTTCAAGCGCAGTCTGCATGTTTTACTTAGCTGTCTATTGCGATATCCAAGATTAGTCCTTGAGAATTATTTTAGGAATAGAACATTCTCTTCCATAGAGAATATTCTCTTTTCCCTTTTTTGAAATCCCTTGATGGCAACTTTGGTTCCCAGAAGGCATTTCTTTCTTCTTTGTTAATGGATGCAAGGGCTCTGACCATGAATCTCCAGATCTCCTTGGTCTCTTTTATAGCTGTATATCATCAGAACATCCCTTCCATGTCTTGATCATTCTCCTGCTTTGTCCCAAGGTTTTTATTTCTTACTGACTGGCAAAAAAATTTAACTAAGGTCATTTTACCTCCAAATAACTGAAATAATTCCCATCCTGAGCAATATACTAGTCAGGTCTCATTTGGCTGCTTTTTTTCTTTTTTAGCATCTCTGGAATCACTGAAAATCATGTGTTGTTATATGAAGAAATTCTAAAATTAATGACAGTATGGTAACTTTTAAACTGTCAGCAGCTCCTTCATGAGCAGCTGGTGTGAAAATGGGAACCTCTGAGAAGGTTCTGAGAAGAACAACTGAAGCAGGAGTAGCCGTTACAACCATTCATTACTACTATTAGAGTATACAACAGGGACATACACATTTCACTATCTTCATGGTAGGCAGTGTCTTGAATATTGATCTTGCTGTACCTTGGAACAGAGAAAATGGAAAACACCACGACTTTCAGGGTGTGAATCTCAGTGTCACAAAAAGTGTCTAATTCAGAGCTATTGGGAAACATCTTGGTTTGGTTATTTGGAGTTCAAATGCATCCCTGTTGCCCAGGAAATGCTCAGGATCCTGGAATTTTTAGTACATTTTGAAGTTGTGGGACTCACCAGAGCTTCCCAGTTTCCAGGAAAGAATACCAGACTTCAGGTGTATCTTAATTATATCCAGACTGTACAATGGGACTGGTCAAGATGTATCATCTATCCCCATTGGTTCCAACCTTCTCTTTTCTGATGCCCTAGTTTTGACTGGAAGCAAATCAAGGTGGAAATTCTTGGAGAAAACTAGAATACCTCAAGATGTCAGTTCTTGAGAAATGGCTTTATGATGACCTGCATTTCTTTCTATCTCCTTAAAAATTGTCTTTGTTTCCATAGAAACAAAAAGAAAGCAGAAGCACCAGGTAAATTTGATAGATGGGAAGAAGGCTGTTTGTGTAGCAGCTACATAAGTGCAGAAGAAAGAAAACATAAAGCAAGCAACAAGAAAGGAAATAATTTTATAAAGACAGACAATGCTGATTATGACCCCATAATAATATACATAGTTTGTATTTCATGTAGAATAGAATAGTTGAGTTGGAAGGCAACAAAAACAATCATTTAGTCCAACTGCCTGACCAATTCTGGGCTGAACAAAAGTTAAAGCATGTCATTAGGGGCATTGTCCGAATGCCTTTTAAACACTGGCAGGCAAGGGGAATCAACCACCTCTTTAGGAAGCCTCTTGCAGCGCTTGACTACCCTCTCAGTAAAGAAAAGCTTCCTCATGTCAAGTCTGAACCTCTCCAGTCACAGCTTTGAACCATTCCCACATGTCGTATCACTGGATACCAGAGAGAATTGATCAGCACCTCCCTCCCCACTTCCCCTCCTCAGGAAGCTGTAGAGAGCAGTGCGGTCTCCCATCAGTCCCCTTCTCTCCAAAATAGACAAACTGAAAGTCTCAGCTTCTCCTTGTAGGACATGCCTTCCAGCCTTTTCACCAGCTTTGTTGCCCTCCTCTGGAAGCATTTAAGTAACTTAACATCCTTCTTAAATTCTGGGGCCCTGGACTGCACACAGTACTCAAGGTGAGGCTGTACCAGTGCTGAATACAGCAGGATAATCACCTTTTTTGACCATCTGGTTATGTTGTGTTTGATGCACTCCAGGACGTGGTTTGCCCTCCTGGCTGCCAGGGCACCCTGCTGACTCCTACTGAGCCTGCTGCCGATCAGCATCCCCAGATCCCTTTCAGCAGGGCTGCTCTCCAACCACTCCTCTCCCAATTTAGATATGTGCGCAAGGTTACACTGTCCCAGGTGCAGAATCTTCTTAAATTTCATGCGATTGATGATTTCCCAGTGCTCTAATTTATCTAGATTCCTTTGCAAGGCATCTTGCCCCTCAGGAAAGTCAACAGAACCTCCCAGTTTAGTATCATCAGCAAATTTACTAATGGTGCTTTCAACTCCTGCATGCAGTTCATTGATAAAAACGTTGAACAGAACTGGTCCTAGAATTGAACCCTGAGGAACACCGCTGGTGACCAGTCACCAGCCAGAAGTAGCCCCATTCACTACAGCCCTATGAGCTCTGCTTTTCAGCAAGTTCTTCACCCAGGTCATCCACGTGGTCAACTCACAGTTGGACAACTTGTCCAGAAGGGTGCAGTGAGGGACACACATGTCAATATAGACATCTCTGTGAGAAGATATTTATCCCTAATTCATGGAGTCTTGCAGCTTATTTTCTCTGTAAGTGACTTAGAGAGCAGAGACAGACTTTTGCACGTATATTTCATCACTTTCTTTTAGTGGCATAGAGGAAGATCTACAAGAGTTTTCTAGAATGTGTTTATTTTTTTTTGTAGATTAGAGTGTGGTGAATATCAAGTGTATTACTCCAGGCTCCAAACCTTAAATCCATGATTCTCTAATCAGCTGAGAGAATCCTAGATGAAAGAGTAGAAAGGGATCATGTCCAGAAGATAACCCTACTTAGTCAGAGCAAGAAAACATCATTGCGACTATGGGAGTACAATCTTTATGTGATCATGGGTGTTCAGTTCAATACAGATTCAGCTGAACCACACTTCATTGCACAGTTGCAGAGACTAAGATGTCGCCTCCTGTTCTGCAGTGAAGTTTACTGCCATGTGAAATACTTGCACAATCACAGCTCAGGAGCTAAATTACTTGTTTAGAGCTGTTACTGTAATAAGCCATATAATTCCTTTCATGTATATTGCACTCCTGAGCCGGGAGGCAGACACAATAACTCTGGACTCTAATACTTGGCCACTGTCTTCCTGAAGAGGGCTCCATTTCCTGCAAGTTTTGGGTCTGTGTTGTCCCAAAGCAAAAATCTTATTCTTAGCTTCTTGTCACCATGAACTACTCTACATACACCCACACACCCACATATTGCTTTGCTGTCAGTCAAGCAGCCTTTAGGTCTCACAGATGTCCACTCCCTATCATTATCCTTACAGGAGATGAACCAAAGCCAATGAAATCAAAATTCTCAGAATAGTGCTGGTCGAAGCTAGCAAGGTGAATACATGGAAAGAATAACACATAATAACACATTAGAGGGTTTACATGACAGATTCAGCAGTGGCAGCTCTCTTTGTCATTTTCCTGCAGCACATGGTATCCCAGTAAATATTATGAAAGATCAGAAAAACAGCGTTGAATTTGGTAGATCCCCTTGAGACACCTGGTAATAATATGGTAAGTTTATGTCAGTAAGTACCATGAGGGCTAAAGTGGGACTTTGACCATGCTTGATCCTTTAAAAGGTTCTTGACAACTTTCCCTAGAGGAAGATTTTTATTCCTAGAATTAGCGTAAAATTATGCTCTTGGTAAAGCCTAACTGCTGTGTCAAGTTACTTTCCTAAAGTAAACTGCTGTGCAGTGCTACTGTGTGTTAAATGGCTTTCACACTTGAACAGGCAGAGTTTAACTTCCCTCATTTGTTGATCTGATAATTTCCAATTTGGCACATGAAAAATTCCATGCACATGGTGTAAATGGGTTAGGCTTGTGAAATCAGTTAATCTTTTTTTCTAGCACAAACTTAACGATAACAAAAAGTTACATCCAAGCTGTTGTAGTATTAAAATGATAAGAGCCCTTCAGATGCTTCCCAAGAGCTCTAGCAAGTAAGCAATCATCTATCTTTAATTAGTTTACTTTATTAATGAGTAGAAGGGCGCATTTAAATGAAGACATACCATAAAGCTTTTTTTACACTTTTTTGTAGAAATTGTAGACTTTTCTAGTAGAAGAAACAGTAACTTCTTGTCATCTTTTCTCAGCTATAAGAAATTATATTGTGTTACAGAATTGATGTATTTTACATACTTACTTCTACTCAGATGGCATCCTTGGTTTAGTCCATATATAAAAACACGTTCTTGCAGGCTCTCAGGATACTAATAACAGATTTTCATTCTGGATATTGCAACTGACAGTTTTCAAGGGCAAAAATTGTATAACGTAAAAAGTTGCCTGTTCTTTGAAAATGAAATGCAATTCTCAGTCAGTGAAGCTGAGACAGAAAAGTAAAATCCCTGGAAAATTATATTTTACAACACTCCATTTCATTGTTGCATTCTTCAACACAAAAGTGAAGTTATCAGAGTAATGCCTTATATCTACACAATTTATTCTCCTTGACAAGTAATTTCCACACCCTTGAAATGCACTTAGCAATAATTACATTACTTATTCTCAAAGTATTTTTTATTGTCAAATATACTAAAAAAAGTAAACAACAGTTTCAGGCATTAGCCCTTCTAGCTCAACATTTTAATTGAATTAGCTGATGAACATGCCGTTCCATATATCTATTTGGCAAAAGAACCTTCCTGTTTGTACAGCAGAGTTGATAAGGTTTGTAAAAAATTACCTGCCCTGTCTGCCCCAATTGCCAGCTTAAACAAAGGAATAATCAAATGAGAAATATGTGCATTTAACAATTAAATGTTAATAACTCTCAAGGTACCTATCTAACACCGGGCTTCTACTTGTTCTGGACACAGCTTTTGAATTCCCCAGTTGCTGAAGCATAGTCAGATGTAGTACGAGTCATGGGACTGGAGGAAGGAAAACGAAAGTGACTGCATGGTGGGAGAAAGCAAAGCCAGGTTCTTTTCTCTGGATCCCGAGTAACACAACTTTACAGTTGGCAGCAAACAAACAAACAGCAAATGCTGGTAGCAGATCTGAAAGTTGTGTATCTCATTTTGAGTAAGAACTCTAACATGAAGCTGTAATTATGTTCTTGGTTTTTTCTCCCTCTTCTTCCATCATTCTTGCTTACTTAGTACAATGACAGCCCCAATGGAAAATGTTATCTTTTTCGTCTAAGAGTAGGTTTAAAGAAAATCTCTAAAGAAATCAAAGACATAAGTTTGGATGACCCAGGCAGACACAGGACCTTAATTCAGGTCATCCAAATTACTCGACAAGTAAATATTCTTGGCCATCAGGAAATTATGCAAACAATAGATTGTTTACTTCAGTTCTGTCTTCAGCTCAACTATTCCAGAATTACAGACCAGGCCTATCATAAGACTGTGCTGCGAAGTCATTTAATCTGCAGTCTTTGTAGAGCTGTATGTGGGGCCAGCAAATGGTGAGTTCAGCATTTGTAGTGGCCAAAATTAAAATACTAAAAAATACACCAACAAGCTTTTATGACTGTATTTTAATATTTCTAATGAGAAGACAGTGACAATTCAATTTAAATAAATGTCATGACCATTTTTCTGTATGTTGAACTGGGTAATTACTTACAACAGTATCTTACCGATCTTAGATGATGTGCTGTCTAAAAAGGAAGACGAGGATGAAGGAATATGAAGGATTTTTTTTCAGAATAAAACCACTAATTCTAGTAATGTTTTTATTCATATGCAGTGACAGATCTCTGTTGAGATCACACTTCCATCATTGGTAATGGAAATATAGACCTTTCCTTCTTTTTGACTTCAGTTTTGCACATTTCCTTGTCTAGACTTGCTCTCTAAGTAGGTGTCAGAGGGAATTCTTGCATCATGAATACTTGGCTCCATATCTGGTTCCATCAGAAACTTTGCCAGGCTTACCAGTGGTATGCCTTATGTAGCAAACCAATACATAAAAATTAAGAGTTCATTTTTACCTGTCTTCTGGATGTTGCCATTCTCCAAGAACATAGTGATTGGACTGGCATGTCACTTTTCATGAGTGAATAAGCTCGCACAGCCATTGCCAGATAGCTAAAGAAGCTGGTGGGTTTTTTGGTTTGTTGTTTTGTTTTTCTGCAAGTGGACAATTCTTTGGGGGGAGTTCCTAATGGTTCAGCTGTTCTTACTTATGTGTTCATAAGTTAGTGACCACACACTGCCAGTTTTCAATGCAACAACTAAAAAAAATGTGATAAAGCTTGCCATTAAGTTTTATGGATAATGACATATCATTGTTGCTTTGGAGAGGCTATATGGATGATCCTCCACAGATAACAAGTGGTGCATAGTCACAACCGTTGCCAGTTTTAGGCAAGTACTATTAAGGGCCTAGCTAAGGAAAGTACTGCAGGCTCTTGCACAATCACAGAATCACAGAATCACAAAATGGTTGGGATTGGAAGGGACCTCTGTGGGTCATCTAGTCCAACCCTCTTGCCGAAGCAGGGTCACCTACAGCAGGCTGCACAGGACCTTGTCCAGGCGGGTCTTGAATATCTCCAGAGAAGGAGACTCCACAACCTCCCTGGGCA
>Ga0065711_1008715_pt1 | contig 15995 bp, 11 predicted proteins | sample Hoacrofraction12_FD_59098 | JGI IMG/M metagenome (GOLD analysis project Ga0065711, IMG submission 59098) | Hoatzin crop microbial communities from Cojedes, Venezuela - Epithelial fraction 12 v2 (version 2) | ecosystem: Host-associated > Birds > Digestive system > Esophagus > Crop | place...
AATGGCAAACTTCACTGCGGAAGCTCCCCAGCCACGAAGTGAAGGGTGCCATGTTGGTGGAGAGGTGGTGAAGGCTCCATCTCGGGGTGCCCGACTCAGCGGCAGACGCAGGTCAGCCCGTGCCTGCCCCACACACGGTGCCTCCCCCAGGGCTCGTGGCAACGATGGTGGCCAGTGGTCGGGAGCGACCGGTGCCTGTCTGAGCCGTGATGGTGGCACGGGACCGACACCAGCCGCCCCAGTCCCTGGGAAGGGCATCGCTCGCTGCCTGGGTGCAGCCGTGGCTGCGGGGAGGGCAGCTGATCGGCTTTACGGAATTTAAAGTTTATCCCACTGAGCTCCGTGCGTATAGTGTTCTACTTCTTTAATCATTTCTGTTGAAACAAAGCTAAGAAACTGAGAGCTAGCAGTGTGGAAAAGTGGTTTCTCAACTGTTCTTCATATGTGGGTTGATAGTCAAGAGCTTCTCATTTTCCCCTCACAACATTTCAGATTTACTGGATCTCTCCTACTTTTCCTGTCAGCCAGGCTCTCAGAAGTCCAGTTCATATCTTAGGAATCATTTTTCAACCCTCTCTGCCTTAGTCAAATTAATATTTAACATACTAATTTCTCCTAGTTTAGCTTTTCTACAAAAAAAGCCTACTGAAAAGGAGTCAGGTGTAGCTACTGCCCGAGATGGTAAGTGCCAGGAGCAGCACTGTGACCCTGCTCTGCTTTCCCCTTCTCCAGCACGCCTCGGACCAGGCTGGGGACCGACCCCACCAGCTTCCCACACAGCTGTGGCCTCATTAAAGGGCTCCATCAGCCCACGACGTGGTGCCCACAACCAGACCCCAAACACGCTTTTCCCTCTCGCCGGTGCTAGGAAGCTGAGCTCTGTGGGCAGGAGGGCTGCAGTTCCCTCCTGCCAACGCAGCACACCGATTCACCGTACGTTATATCACAGCTGTAACCGCGGTCAGGCAGATTCGATGGTGGATAGCGCTGTTTTGCCAGGGTTGAAGGACACTGCCAAAGCTGGTCGAAGCTACTGGGAGTGATAATTACTTTCCATTCAGAAGAATGATCACATTCCTGGGATGCTTAGATTAGGTTTAGGATTTCAAAAGTCAGCAACTACTTAATAAAAAGTTTGTAAGCAGAGTGGAAACAAGGACAAGATTAAAGGAATTTCCTCCTCACTTCCTGCTAGATCAGATCCCACCCCTCCTAGGCTTGCTTTCTGCCATATGACTCTTGTATTTCTTGTCAGACGCTAATAGAGTTTCAGGAGGAGGAACAAATCCAGATAAGCATCTGTCTATGTGTTAGGGAAGGAGATTGAGGTCTGAAACCACCTTCTCACATACACAAACAAGACAGTTACCTCTTCAGAGCAGAGATGCCAGTTTAGGTCCCTGAACCATCTTTTTCCCAGGGCACAGCAAATGCTCTCTGGTCCTTAAGGGGCCAGGAGTTGAAGGGGTGCCACAGCCAGCAGAACATGGGCCTCACCAGCCAGAGCCTGTCCCACCACCCTCAAGCAAGGGCCAGGTCCAGCCGAGAGTCTAGATCATCAGGCAAGGTCATGGTGGTGAGGCAGGTCTGAGGTCAAGCCAAGAGATCAACCACAGGCCAGGGCCCATTCCAGCAATGGTTGCTGGGATGCAGCTTGGTGATTGCCAGGCAGGTCCACACTGATAAGACAGGTCTGAGGTCAAGGAGGGAAGTCAGTACACATGTCAGGGCCCAGAGCAGGGTCCCTAACCAGGCACAGGGATATTGGAGTTACAGACTACCAGCCCTCCAACACAGCTCAGGTAGGGGCTAAGGAAAGGGCAGGGCTGAGCTTAAATAGAACCCCTAGGCAAGGGTGGGCTGGGTTGGAGGCCCCAGATGAAGCTGGTTGGTCATTAAGAGCTATGAGTGCCCTCAGGGTCCTGGCACTTATCATCTAGACACCGGGATACTAGAGCTAATTTCCAGTGAGAAGGTCAGGCCATACAGCTGGGGTAGGATTTTTGCAGCACCAGCCCAGACTTGCCTGCCCTGGCCCTCCAAGGTGACATTTCAAGTTACTTCCAAGCTGATCTAACAGCAAGCTGCCCACATTACAAAAATCTCTTTTGTTTCCTGTAAATTCATTTGGGCGAGCCCATTCAGCCAACTGGTCCCGTGGAAAACGAACCCTCTGCCGAGAGAAGAGCAGAGCAACGTTCCTCCCCATCGGCCAGCTGGGTCAGCTGGGGTGTTAGACCCAGCAAAGGCGAGCGGGACCCTTCTTCAGGGATGGGGTCGGAGCAGGTGAACCACTGCTTTCGGCAGCAGCCTGCCGTTGGGCTTGTTTAGCTAAAACACAAAAGCATTTCCTTAAGCTCTCGGTGTGCTGTGTAACAAAGCAAGATGTCCATGAGGTCCAGACACCTCTGAGCTGGGCACAGGGATAACCCACGGCGAGCGCCTAAGCGTACAAAAGCAGTCTGTGGCAGATGGGGAAACTAAAGGCAGATTCCCCGAGTCTTCAGTTAGCTTCTAAGTGTTAGATACATGCAGTGTGGAAGGATAAATCATTTATAATTAAAAAGCAAACCACTTATTTTTAGCTGCAAATCTACCAAAGTGCATGCAATTAGCAAATATAAATCACTTCCTGGCTTGAAGACTGTTCAGCACAGCACAGAAATGAAAGCTAAAACATACGGGTTTGGGAATACATCTGCTCTCAATCTGCAGCGTTATGAAATCAATACAAATATTCTCCCTACTTTTCCTTTAACGTGCTGCAGTCTGTCATACCACAGTGGAAGAACTAAAAATACATTAAACAAAGGAACTCGAGTGGACACAGCCCTAAACACCATAAAATGAATAGCACAGAGTATTCGTAACGATCTGATGGCAAAAAATAGTCGAGGTAAAGATAAGCACTGGCTTGGGAGGACAAATTAGAGGGAGTTTGTCCTCCGCGGTCTGCAGGATGCTTCGGAGATGTAATGCACTGATAAAGCTTCAGAAGGTGACTCTGGGGAGAAGAATCAACCGTTTGATGCATGTCTACATATTTTAAAACAACGAAAGGCTTGTAGTCGATATCTTTGTGGAATTAGTTCCCTCAGGGGAAATGTATTACACACAAAACTTTTTTTATTCTTTTTTTTTTTAAAGAAAAGATAGCAAAGAAGCTGACTGGGAATGATTTGTAAGTACAATAAACCTCACAAGAGGATGATAAGCAAAATATTGTAAGAGAATAGTGTCAGAAGTACAGCAAAATAAGAGAGAAACATTACACATTTGTAGTTACTGACAACGTGTGTTCTTAAGTATCATGTCACATTAGGAAAGAATCCTTGTTTTGCTTTCCATCTTTCACTAATACTCCTATTAATCTATCCCAGATTTTTTTCGTTTCAACCATTCGAGGCCATATCAGTCATCCTTTGACATTTAACTAGAATTACACCGGTGTGGTAGGGCTTCCGGAGTGGAACCTGAAGGCTAGAACTGCTCCTGGATTCCTAGAAACGGTGCATCCATGGAAAGACCACATGTAAATCTGATTTCACCGCTGATTTTTAAATGCTGACATAATATGGAAAACAACAGTTGCTGGTACTTTTTAAAGATTAGAGATTAACATATATGTCTTCTTACACTGACAGTTCTTTAGACTAGGAATTCTGTCTAACGTATGTGAAGACATTGTTCCACTTGATGCATCCTTCGTTTTCTAGTTGAGTTTTCAGGAGCAACTGCGGTACAAACAATAACATATTTCTTTAAAAGCATCAGGAGATATGAATGTAAGGTTTATGAATGCTCTGAAAAAAAATCAGCCACTATATAGATAATAGGTATGTACAAGAAAGACGTGTATCTTGCTAGGCAATTTTTTCCAGCAAGTTAGATGTCTTGTAAGTCTGTTGCAGACAGTTTAAGAAGTACAGATATCGGCCAACATGCACGTGAAAAATTTTACTTTACATGATCATGTAGCAAAAGCTTTCCCTTTTGTTCATAACCACGTGAGGAAATGATTGATAAGCCCAGTGATGATGACAGAACCCTATTAAGCCATTAAGACGGGTTTCATCATTTGTGTTTTCAGCAGGAGTAAGAAAAGACACCAAAGACAGGGAGGTAATGGATCGCACCTGACACGCTGTAGTAGTTAAGAGTTAAACCCAGCGCTGGTCCTTGTCAGATGTTTCCTGACATGCCTCTCGCTGCTGGAGCCAGGCCGGTTGCCTGCAGATAGCGGGGCGTAGCTCCAGGTATGCCCATAGGCAGTGGGGTACACATCTCCAGCCTGGGGCCTCTCTGTTTTGAAGGCAACAGGTTAGGCCGATGAGTAGGTGCGCTTGTGCCTGTCTTTGCAACAGCTCTGTCTCCTTCTCAGGCTGAAATCGTTTCTTCGCCCTAAGACGCAAGCGAAAGGCTGGATGGCCGCAGGGAACGGTGGGAGAGAGCACTGTCAGGTCAGAGGACAGGTTGTAGCCCTGCGGAATGACAGAGGGAATATCAGGAGGTGCAGTGCAATCTTGTTCAGATAATCTAGCTCAGTCTGTGATCTGGGAGTACTTTGAAAATTGGCAGGAGATTGTGGAAAAGATAAAAGGAAAAGCCTTGAAATAGACCACAATTCTCTCCCTTTCATATGTGTATTACACTGGAATTTTATATATATAGCAGAAGGACTCTGTTCTTTATATCCTTGAATTACATACCTCCGTAATGTGTAATGTTGCCCTTCTGGAAAAATGAGGGTGATAGAATGGGACACAAACACCAGCAACTACTTAATAACATATGCAAATATTGGCATGCTTATTGGGCATTATTTTTGTTGTTGTTATTACTTTATTTTTGTAACTGCACCCCAGCATTTCATTAAATTTGATATCCATTGTGCCAGGCACTTTCAAAGCCTTAATTTAACAACCAGACGTAGTACAGAGCAAGACGGGCAACAGAAGTGCGTGACAGCAATGCTTCCAAATAGTCACACGGGCTGGTTATTTACATGTGAGATGCTGAGCTTTGTAATTATCCTTTGGGAGGAAAGAGTTGCAATTGTTTTATCTCTGACTTTCTCATTTGCCCCAGAAGTGAGTCTTGAAAAGAAGGCAGTGGATTTACAGCTTAGTTCAGGCATGACCAGGTTGTACTTTTGCAAAATATCCCAGGTAATTTCAGGTGAAACTCTTTGTTAACTTCAAAGGGGCCACGATTCCTCTTGCAGAGTTTGTGTGCTTTTTCTAAAAGGAATCGATTAGCCCAGTCCTCAAAAGTCTGATTCAGCGAGGAGGTTATTAAGGCAATAGTTTGGAAAACAACCGATATTACACTGAACTGTCTTAAACCATGACTTCACACCACTTGCAGGTAGCCCCAGACCAACTTGTAGTCAGCAGTCCTGCCAGAAAGGGCCATGGCAGTCATCAGCATGAACAAGGGAGATTCCACCACCTTCCTACACAATATCATCTTTGTTGCCATGCGTGTAAAGCAGTAAAACACTTCGGTCATTAGAGGAAGAAGAATGTCACGATTTTTGCAGAAGAAAAATAGGTTCCAGAATTGATGGCTTGACAGGTTAATAGGAAGGCCTGTACATTTGCCTTTACAATTTATTTACTTGTAAGTCTACATGGGGATTTTGTTACGGATTTGGCATCTTAAACAGGTTTTTATTCCAACAACATTTTGGTTCACCTTTAAGACTTTCAATTAAGACAGACTGAACTAGAGATCCATCGGTGGAATTTGCATGGAAGTTAGCAGGGGGTTGGCAAAGACCATGATACCAGGGTTTAGGTATCAGGTTTATAGACTTGCATTGTACTATCTAACATCTCGTATTTTCCACTCATTTTGCATGTAAAACTTTTATTGATATCAGCGTGAGTTTAGCACGCCACTAAAATGGAGACTATGCCCCTAGGACACAAAATGATGTAAGGTACTCCGTTTAGTTGTAACAATTTGGCTGCACTAAATCTTGATGTTGAATGTTTGGTTTAGTTCCCCCATAAACTTCGTCTGCTGGATTTATATATTTTGGCTCCTTTTATTTTGACTCTCGTGGCTAAATTTGCAATGGGCTTAAGTGAATGCAATTCCACTCACACCAGCAGCAAATCTGCAGCACAGTGGGTATTTCTTGTTATATAAATATAGGGCCTCATCTGGCAAGATGCTGAGCGGACTAACTTGTTGGAGTTTCTGTGAGATCCGAGAGCGCTCAGCACCTCGAGGGAGAAATTCCAGACCTTGCAGCAACTGAACCTCCACACAGCGTGTCTGTGGTCATTTTCTATAGCCCTTTGTCCAAATCAGAGTACACAATGCATTTGCTTATCGACTTTTCAGTCAGACACAAAAAAGCTGAAATATTTATTTTCATGGCTCTTATGAAAACACACCTCTGTCTGCAACAAGAATTATGTAAATTATGAGGATGATGGAGGGTTTTTTCCCTCTATAGCTTTGTGAAATTTAGCTTTTGCTCACATGGGTGTGGGGTTTTTAAATAAAGCAGTATTTCAATAATGGCTTCAGTGGGATTTTTTAATTCTTTTGCTCTATTTAGAGGGGGTTTTTTAAATCCATTTCAATTCCAGTGAAAATGTCTCTGATCTGATAAAGGAGATGAAGTCACTGCACAGGCTTACTATTTTATTTCCATAAGGTTTGAAAATTTTGTTCCCTGCAGTGTTTTGGAGCCCAGGAGTATTCATCTGTTTTGTAAAAGGAAGGTTCTACGGAGGAACATTTGGTCACTGCTGTCTGAATTTCATTATTTTGTTCTCCAGACTAGCAGAGGGGAAAAGTGCAAGTTAGCTGGGTCACAGTCTGAAATGTGAGAGCAGTCAACTTTTTCTGAAGTTTATGGGAATGAAAGGAAATTTAATACTGTTCAAAAGAGAGATTTAAAGTTGCATCATGTGAAAACAATTGGAGAAGTTTAATCCTGAGGTCTTGGGTTATTTGGTGACTTACATGACCATTTGTTGGCCTGCAAAAGCTGGAGTTGGCTTTGCCTCTGCTAGCAGTTGGCCTCTGTTTTGGAGTGGTACTGCAACGCCGAAGGAGCAAATACAAGTTAGACTGGGTTTGTGGACCACTTCTAGTTCTATTCTTCTTTATCCTTTCAGCTCATGCCATGTCTGCTTGTCTCCTCTGGGTTGCCAGTGCAGATCTCCCACCGATCTTGGCAACATGTGCTGACAAGCCTCTCGTGTAAAAGGGGCTACAGAGCTTGACAGCTTCTTAGGCTTTTAAAATGCTGAATACATATCCATAATTTAACCTTTACCTCTCAGGCTGCTTCAGGACTCATAACTTTTATTGTATATGGAATAAAATCGATGGGACCCTGGGGAGTAACAGAATACTTAATATTTTGTAATGTTTCTAGTGTATCATTTATGCTAAAAATGTTGATTAAAACATTCTTTACCTTTATATTAGTTTCTACGGAGTAAATGAAACTGAAAAGCTACAGAGCTTTAAATGCATAAGAATTAGAGATGTTTTCCAGAGTGTTTCATCACAAATTCCATCAAATAACCCTTAGCAAAATCTCTTACTGTTAAGAAAATTCTCTCAAAGGTAGCCTACGCCTCCCTCTGTCGTCTCCTTCTCCTACCTCTGATACGTCCTCTCCCGTTTTGGCATCTGCCTCAGCGCCTTCTGCGTTTGGCTGTCACTCAAGGCCTCTCTACAGAGATTTAAAATAATGCTGATCATTATTAATGGGGAGAAAAACGAATGGTGTCAAAATAAAGACAACTTGGTCTTGAAGGACATTTCATATGCTTTTAAATATTGTTTTGAGGGAGGTAAGTCCCACAGCAAGACTAATGTTGAAGATGTTTGGGGTTTGCACTGGTACCGGCTATCACTGACCCATGCAGCTGGCAGGAGTGCCGGAGCCCCAGGAACAAGACCACGTACATAGCACAAACGTCCTTCCTTCTGCTTCTGGGTTAAATACTCCCAGCTGCCCGGCAGTGCCGGCGTGCCGTGGTGCATCCGCGCCGGGGGCTTCTGCCCGTGTTGGGAGCTGAGTGAGCCCCAAGCTGCTCCCGTGGGGCTGCTGCACGCTCGCCGGGGCCCCGCAGCAGAGCACGCTGGTTTGCACACAGGGTCCTGGCCGTGCAGCTGCCACGCAACAGGACAAGACGCGGTTTATTCCATCCAGCTCAGAGGCTGATGAGTTCTCTTTCCCTTTGTTTCTCAGTGTGATTCACTTACAAGTTGCTTATACCAGCTCTGAAAATTGGGGTTTATTCCTTTTTTTTTCCAGTCAGCGCTTCATGGCTTCAGCGTTCCTTGCAATGGACGATCACTGCGGTGCGGGAGTGAGGCAGTCCCGTGTGCTGTCGCTACTGCAAACACTGCAGTTGCTATGGAAGAGAATCTTTGCTTTAACACAGCCATATGTGTTACGACATCTTTTACTAGGACCAACCTACACAGCTCAGGCCGCATGGCCAAAGCTCCCAGACCCCCAGCCACTGTCGGCCAGCCCAGAAGGAGCCACCGCAGCCGAGGTGAGCCAGAAGAGCCACTGCCTCGCTCTTCGCTCGTGGGCGCTTTCCGGGGACGTTACCAAACCTGCAGCCTCTGCCTCTTCTGCAAGCCCCCCTGACCATACAGTGACTCCTCAGACAGCCACACTGGAGTTCCACAAAGGGGACTTCAGTCAATGCTGAAAGCACGGACCAGAGGAAGGCTTGCAGATGTTGAAGTTAGATATTGATCTTGAAGTCTTGTGTTCCCACGCAGTGCTATGAAGGAGAAAAGAAACCTAGAGGGGAAGAAAATACTATGTACAGAGAAGATGGCAAATTGGAAAACTGTCAAGGAAACTGAAGAGGAGGAAAAGCTGGAAAAAAAAAATGGGAGAAAAGATAGGAGAAGAAACTCCAAAAGTTAAGATGGAAGAAAGACCCGGTATGCAAGCACTGAGCTACAAAACCATTAGGCATCATTTTGCAGGAATTAGTGCATAGTGAGAGGAATCTGTAGCGTTTCCCTGGATCTAAAAAACAATTCCTATGAAGCATCCAGCAGCTATGCTGTTTAACATCAACCCGCTTGGTAATGGCAGAAAAAATTAGTAGTATGTTATTTATACACGAGCTGAGGTATATTCTGTACCTCCTTTCTGCCGCACAGTAAGTGTAACATACACGCACGGGGGCATTCAAGCTACTTAGTGGGTTTTCAAGGCCTGTATATAAAATTGAAAAATGCAGCTCAGCTGCTTTTTATAAGACATTTACAATAATCAGTTCAAAGCAGAACATACAATAGCTGCTTAAAATTCACTTTGATTGCCTCTATGATAGAGAGCTTACCAGTACAGCCGGGGTATTCGAAACCACTAATGTCTAGTTTAGTTTTTGCTGCTGTTTAATTTGCGTGGATCTATTCCATCTCTTTTTTTTTTTGGTGAAAGCAGAAAAATAAAATGCCTTCCATTGCCAGCGCTGACATAAATGTTATCAACAGTAAATTCTTGAAATGTTGCCAGAAGCTCTGCTGTCCCACCTGCTACGGCGAGCGAGATACTAATTAACAGCCCTGTACACGCAGCACAGTTTTGCTTGCAATTTTGCTTTGCAATAAACTAAAAAATAAATGGCTTCAGTTCACTTTAAACATTTTACTCAATCAAAATAAAAAATACGAAAACAAGGCAGTTTATCCTGCCCATACAGGAGCAGAAAGATCAGCTTTTTAAAATACCTCCCTGATTTCCTCAAATCAAAACAATTTGCTGAAGCAAACAAGTATCTGCAGCGCTGCGAGTCACGATCCGTCTTCACCGGGCTGCGCTTTCAGAGGCGAGCGGCCGCAGGGCCCCGCCAGTCCCTGGCACCAGTCCTGGCCTCTCCTCGGACCCCGGCGTTGCACCCGGCCGGGTGACGCAGCCCAGCACCACGGCTCTGCGGGGTGAGTGTCCGGCTTTGGGGGGTTGTCTTCGTGACTCTCATCACATACAGATTTTAATAGCACACACACACGTACAAAAGTCTAAAATGTCGGCAGCTTGCATCCAGCAGCATGTTGCTATAAACAGAGCGAGTTCTAAACTAGCCGGGTGTGTTACCGAAACGCAAACACAGCTTTCGTGCCCTGTGGGTTCCCTTTACTTCTGCTGGGGCAGCTTTGGCCATGTTCTGCCCTGTTTCTTTCCGTGTTGTGATTCTAATGTCTAATATCAGAATCCCAGAGTATGTTTTCAAGCAAGTTACAAACAGTGCAAGTAATGATACCCAGCAGTTTTGGTCTTCATCCTTCATCCTTGCACCTCAAAAATCTCCCACCGTCCTTCCAGCACCCATTGTGACTCCAACTTACTGAGTTTCCCACCTCCCACAGCTGGACCTGTGAGATGACGAGCCAGATCTCTGCGATGAGCTAGACCTGTACGATGATGAGGTGGAGCACTGTGATGATGAGCCAGACCTCTGTGATGACCTAGGCCTGTAGGATGATGAGGTGGAGCACTGTGATGATGAGCCATATCTCCACGATGAGCTAGACCTGTACGACGATGAGGTGGAGAACTGTGATGACGAGCCAGACCTCTGTGATGAGCTAGACCTCTGTGCCAATGAGCTAGACCTCTGCGATGAACTAGACCTGTACGATGATGAGGTGGAGAACTGTGATGACAAGCCAGACCTCTGCGATGAGCTAGACCTGCGCAGTGATGAGCCGGAGCACTGCGGTGATGAGCCAGGCAGACCTCTGCGATGAGCCGGACCTCTGTGCCGATGAGCCAGACCCCTGCGATGAGCCAGACCTCTGCGAGCTCTGCCCTGCCTGCTGAGAGAGGAGGGGGCAAAAGGCACCAGCTCAGGGGCTCCGTGCCACACCACGCACCCTCAACAGCCAAAGACCGTGGAGAAGCACCAGAACCTCATGCCTTTCTTTTGAACAAAGAATTACAAAACAAATACTTCCACTGGCATGAGAGGTGATGGGGCTGGGTTTCCTCTGGGTGTGCGTTTTGGGCATGGAGTCCTGCGTGGATTCACTGGTGTCCAGGAAGGGCTGAGCCCCCAGAGCCACTGTTCTTCAGCAAAGCTCTCACCAGGGTTTCTCTGCCATTCTGCTGCACAGTGCCATTGAACCAACAGTATTTAACATCTTTGCTAACTCCACATCTATATCCAATTTGAAATATGTGAAAAGAGATTTCCTGGTGTCACCTAGAAGAGACACGCAGAGGTGGGCTGACCGCATGGGACGCTAGGAAACCAGGCTGAAAAATTCGCAACGGCGATGTGCAGGCAGGCGTGATACCTCTGCGTGGCCCATGAAGAAGTTACACTCGGGAAAATAAGTTTCCTTGGATTGCAGGAAGTGGGAGGGAATCTCTGATACTAGGGTTTTAGTCTGAACACTGAAAACCAGAATGTGTTAAGAATGTTTAACAGAGTGGTTTTAATTTTTAATAAGCTTGATTGGTTGGTTAAATCACACAGGCTGAGTGCTGCCATCCTGCAGTAGGAAATTTGTCCCTAAGGTCTCTAAACTTACTGACTTCCCTACTTGCCATATAACCTAGCATTTCTGCTTCCACGAAAGCAACAGTTTTATCAGGGGGACACTCAAAGCTAAAAACCAGGAGGCATGGCGCCCACTCCGACCTCTCGAAATTGGTTGGAGCTCGTGTACTCCTGACAAAGGCAGTCAGGACCCAACGGCACCATATCCATTTTAGCATTCTAATAAACTCCAATTTAGCAATTTAAAATAACACTTACATACTAATTAACTTCTTCAGCCTAAGCTGCATATAACTGATGCTTTTGTTTTGCTTTGTAAAAGGCTACGCTTCACCCTGAAAGATGGAGGCATCTGGAACTAGACAGGATCGTCATTTAAATAGATTTTGTTTTTCTCTGTCATCCAAGCAGTCAGACTCTCAAGCAGTTCAAATTTCTTATGAAGGGAGAAACACCTCTGAACTGCTGCTGAGCCAAATTAAACACCAGCACTGTTTAAAAAAATCATATTCTTTCATTTTGCGCCACGGATTGTAAGAGCTGAGCATCTGATTACTGCCATCATAAAATTTCTTCTTTGAGGCTGACTATAATTACAGAGTATTTTAACGCTTTTATCTTTGAGCTACACTGGGAGAGGGCAGATTTGTAGTCTCTGCCTCCTGTTTCATCCACTTTCGCACAGTCCAAAGGAAAAAATACGGAAAACTTTCTCTCTCCTTCCCCTCTTTCAGGACTAACGTGTAGGATTAGCACAGCCAAAGGCAGACTCGAGAAGGCTTCTCTCTCGGTACAGTCCCTTGCAGGCCGGTGACCCCAAGGGAGAAGGCAGAGCCTCTCGTGCTGCTGCCGCTTGTCGGTGCTGCCTCACGTGAGGGATGCTCCAGCCAGAGCAGGTCTTCAGCTTGTGACGCCGAATGGCCGGGCAACGCGCCTTCCTCCGAGCGAGCCACCCCGCAGCTCTCAGCACCCTTCAGAGGTAAACGCCGTTTCTCATTTCAATAACAGCCGTCTCCAGCGTTTTAACCCACGTTTATCAGATTTATTCTGCATAACTGGATCCTGCCCCACCTTGCTCGTGGCTCCTACCGGCAGCCCAAGCCTTGCTGCTGCCAGCAACAACTGCCGCAGCCATCCTTCATGGAAGTGCCGGAGCTGAGCGTTCCTGAAGGTCTCCAGGCCTCGCCATGGGAGGTTAATGGCATTGTGAAGGGACACACATGACCGGTGATTTGGTGCCAGAAACAACACAAGCACTCTGCTTGCGAACTTCCTAAACTCCTCCGCTTCCCTCCAGCTCCCCCCGTCTCCCAGGAGCGCTGGATAAACACGGAGTCAAATGATTCAAAGCTTCGCATACTCGCTCGCTGTGACACAGGACTTGCTTTGCCCATTTATTCCCTTTACAACTTACCTTCTTTTTTTTCACCTTCCTTTCTGCCATGGGTGCAAGGAGGTTCACTGGGGCCTGAAAGAGTGGCAGGACGACCCCAAGGACTCGCCATGCAGGGAGCCCACCACGGGGCGAGCCGCAGCAAGTCGAAAACTCACCCTGTGGCACCCAAACAGGCGCCTTGAGGGAGCAGAGCATTTTTCATAGTGTTTCCAGAACGGCTTTGATAAAGGAGGCGAGGGAGATGGTTTGATTTGAAGTCGGTGCAAAGTCTTTCTAAGCAATGCTGTGATATTAAACATAGCCGTTAAATACAGCCAAACTCCTCTAATGTTCATCTCATCCCGGCTGCTTCCAGGGGCAGATAGAAAGGTCGAAACTGTGGCAAATTAAATGTGCCACGGGCAGGATTTCTTCGCCAGCCTTTGCCTTGCTGTAGTTTCACTGGTGAAGCGCACACCGTTGTCCAGGAGCCACCAGTGGGGTGCTGGGAGCCATCACCAGTGCGAAGAGGGCTGTTGTGCTGGGGTTCATTTACCCAGATGATGCAATTTCTAACCTGTGCCATCGGCAATGGGAGGATGGATCTTTAATAACGACTTCAGATGCCGTGCGAATCCGTCCTGACTGCTGCGGCTTTGGCTCCTCTTACACGCTGTCACACAAGCCTGGACGAATTTCAGATCTGGACTGTTGCTCCTCGCTAAGATCCCTCTTCCTAACTAAAACTTAATTTGTTCCCTGTAATCAAGCTCTATGTGAGTATATCTGAGTGCTTAGCCACAGAGGAAAATGTGAGTTTACAGAATGCAAGTGCAGGCGGGATGCTGTGAGCAGCAGGTTCTGCGCTGGCATACAAAGCCATTTCCCATAACGGGGAACAGGGCCGTTAACTCTGATAATTCTGGCTGGTAATCACAACCTGTGAAAACAAAGGAAGTAAACCCCAATCTGTCACTCTTTTGAAGCTTTTATCCCTTCCAGTCTCCACGTATACCACCCCACTCCCCTTACCTCCACCCCAGCACCAGCTCCTGATCCCGTCTTGTTCTCACCACACTTCCCTGACCCTGCTCCTTCGCCCACACTCCTTGGCCCCAGCCTGGCCCTGCTCCTCGCCGGTCCCAGGTCACGGTTTCTGGGATTTTCCCAGATCCTCCCTGAGCCTCCCAGAGCTGGGGAGCATGAGGGAATACGAGGGGAAGGGATGAGAGGAAACTCTGCTGATGGTGGAGAAAGTGCGTAGAGACACTGGGATGTGCTGGTGGTCCCACATGCCTGGACAGGGTGTGAAAACATAGAGGGAAAAAAAGATAATTGGCTTATTTGATTTGATAATTAGCTTATTTCATTTGCAGGCACTCTCCCCACCTGAGCCTGGGCATAGCTGTCAGTGCTGCGATTGACAAATACTGAAGAACTCACGCTCTTCACTGCAAAGCTGAGAGAACAGATATTTTTTTCAATGGCAACTGGAAATTTTGCCCAAAACTCTGCATGCTGAAGATCTGGGGCTTAGCCTTTGGATTTATCACATGGAAATATCCCACAAAAGCCAGCACTGTGCAGCATTTTCCTGAATTGTTTTAGCCAGTCTCAAAGCAACCTTTACTTTCCCAGGCTGAGTTTCAGCTTTGGGCCAATACTATGCTCGGGAGACCACGCTTAGGGGATGGCTTGGCAGTCTCTGTACTCACTAAGGACGTGAAAGATGCAGGAATTCTGAATTGTGAATGAACGCCCAGATTACAGATGAAATCACGCCAGAGTGAGGTGTAGCAAGACCCTGGGTCCACAGGAGACTGCCCCGAGACTCTTTACCAATGCTGCCATCTAGAGAGAAGCAGTCCCTCCTCCAACAGTGAAGCACTGTCAGATCCTACACAAGAACAGGATTTCAGAGCGTCCGCCTCTGCCTCTCGCACAAGGGCTCAGCCTCTGGTGCGTGGGCTCGCTGACACCAGCCCGTGGAACCATCACCCCTTGCGCTGGGAGCCACCCTGGCCGCTGCTGCCCGCTGACAGCTTCTGGCCACGGCACGTCTCCAACACCCACCAGCTCGCGGCAAGAAATCACCGCGCGGCAGTGCGGTGGCTGGGCCAATTTCCGCTCCGCGTACGGCTGTGGCTGCTTTAGTCGGTGAGCTCTTGTGATGCATTTTCATTTTTGTGCAGTGGAAACTGCATGCAGAAATCAGATATCGCATTACGTAAACGCGGGGTAAAGATTAAAACGCGTTTGGCTAGTGAGACATCTGGATCTAATTGGGCTCCTCTGGGACACGAGTCTATAGCTTTAGTCTGAAGAGAAGCAAAGAAAGAGCAGGAGTAATTTTTCATGCAAATACCCATCTGCGCAGAGGGGCTGAGTCTCTGCAAACACCTCCGTCACCACATCTTTGGCGACGGCGGCCCATGAAGTGCCGTACGGGGCTGAGCGTGTTTCCCTGCTGTTGCACACAGTCAGTGACTTGGAAGGAATCCGCTCTAATACAGCCCAGGGGTAAAAGTGAATTTCCTGAGAAAATTACGACTAACTGAACCTCGTAGAGCGGAAGTCTCCCGTATTCAGAGCTGTACCAGTTATCCTTAACCACCAGCCGCCTCTCCCTCATTTGCTGCACAGTCAGGGACTCGCTGGCACTCCGGCAGCTGCCGAGAGCCACATCCCGCTCAGCGACCCAGCAGGCAAATCCACCCGGGCTTCCCCAGGAGGAATATTTACCTGCGGCCATCTCCCTCCCTCATGCAAGGCTCCAAATCCCACGAGCTGAATGGGCAAGGGCTGCATAGGCACAAATCGTTTATCAAGGGGGAAGGGTATCAACAGGGGGAACAGTTACATCTTCAAATAAGATAAATTAGGAGGCTGATTTTGCCCCATACCTCCAGCACTGTCTGTAAAATACTTTGCTGGGTGTCTTGGAATATTTGTTCATGGTCTACGAAGTGGAAATAGGAGGAGAGCATGACTTGCTCTAGCTCCATCGTTTGATGGCTGATCTGCCCCACTCATTATACTGTGAATTAAGAGAACAAACGCAGATCATTTGTTGGTCTCTTAAATGATGGTGGTCTGATTGGGGCCCA
>Ga0065711_1006976_pt1 | contig 15994 bp, 6 predicted proteins | sample Hoacrofraction12_FD_59098 | JGI IMG/M metagenome (GOLD analysis project Ga0065711, IMG submission 59098) | Hoatzin crop microbial communities from Cojedes, Venezuela - Epithelial fraction 12 v2 (version 2) | ecosystem: Host-associated > Birds > Digestive system > Esophagus > Crop | place...
CCGAGGCAGGGTCACCTACAGCAGGCTGCACAGGACCTTGTCCAGGCGGGTCTTGAATATCTCCAGAGAAGGAGACTCCACAACCTCCCTGGGCAGCCTGTCCAAGTGCTCCATCACCCTCAGAGGGAAGAAATTCTTCCTCATATTCAGACGGAACGTCCTGTGCTTCAGTTTGTGTCCATTGCCCCTTGTCCTGTCACTGGGCACTACTGAAAAGAGTCTGGCCCCATCCTCCTGACACCCACCCTTCCGATATTTATACGCATTTCTAAGGTCCCCTCTCAGCCTTCTCTTCTTCAGGCTGAACAAGCCCAGCTCCCTCAGCCTTTCCTCATAGGAGAGATGTTCCAGTCCCCTCATCATCCTTGTAGTCCTCCGCTGGACTCTCTCCAGTAGCTCCTCATCTCATTACGTAGAGATAAGACACATAAGGCTAGTTACTTCTACCTTATGTAGTCACTCACATACACATACAAATAAGTCTAGAACTCTAAGTTAGGTAAAATCAGTTTTTACAGATATGACTAGATACACAAAGAGCCACTTCAGATCCACATCTTCCTCCTCCAGTGAGATCTCAAATCAAACACTCTCCTCAAATCATTGCATCCCCACTCAAGCAGAGGTACATCCCATTACGCCTTTTCCACTTAAGGGGCATTACTCATATACCCATGTCTGCCAGGTGTGCTTGTGTGCTCAAGCAGACAAAGAGCTTCAGAGGCACCACTGACTACAGCTCAAACTGCCTTTACTTCTGTCAGATGAACAGCTGGCAAAGTTATTCGAAAAAACTTACTTGAAACCTAATTCTCTCCTGATATTTTAATGAACTTCATTGTCATTGCATCTCAACAATTGGAGATCACTTATTCTTCCATGAAAAATTATACATTTAATACATATGAATCAGAGTGCACAAAGAATTTTTTTTTAAGTACTTCACGACTAGCTGGTCCAAGAACCAGAAAACAATAGTTTAAGAGTATTAAAAGGAACTAACAAAATTAAAGAGACAGGAAGACTAGAAGAAGGGGTGAGGACAAAGTGGAGAAGAGGACACAACAACTTTGGTGTTGTACCCAAGCCTTTAGAAATATCAGATTATGATTACATTAACTAATTGTTAATAGGCCTAACTTCTATAACATGCAACATCAGTAAAATGGTAAATATCATAAAGCAACTTCAAAAATAGTTTTGAAATTAGGTAAAAGATAGATCAGATAGCATAATGTGTCATCATTATGATCCACGTTTTCTAAATTCCCCAAAACTGGGAAAGACACTATGACAGTGGCATGCTCAAAGAAAAGTGTGTCAGACAAGAACAGAATCCTTGGCTTTGAAACGGAAGGACAAAGAAAAAAGCAAAACTCCTAAGCGTGTAGTAGTCTAAACAAAATGTAAAGGCTTACAACAGCACTAAAACTAGCTGCACCAGAAGAGAGAACCTTTAGCGTTCTCTATCCAGCTACCCTAGGATTGAAAGCAAAATCCACAGTTATTCTAGAAGGGTTTTAGCAGACACTCGTCATTTTTCTACTCTCAAAATAAACATGTTCAGCAAGTTATTACAATAAGAAATTTCAAGTATTCCTGTGGGTTCAAACTCAGTAAACTTTCACCTGTTTGATGGTCACCACAAAAAACACTTGCCACCCACATTCCTTGAGCTAAGAAAGGATTGAGAATTCCTCCTTGTTTTACCTTAAGAAGCTGACTTCAGAAGCCCTTGTAGCTTTGTTCCCAGTATACATATCTAGCTAGTTTCTAACTAAAGCAAAAAAGAGTCTAGATCCAGTTTCCACATGTTGGACTTACCACTAAATAACTGGGAAAAGATCACATGCAGGAAGGCTGCAGATCAACACTGAGAAGTCTTCAGACTCTGGTCTACTCTAGGCTTGTGTGAGCTTCATTAATCGATATCACGCTCTTCTCATGATCTGGACAACAGACTCTGTGTGTTATGGTGCTTATCTCTATTTCAAAAGAAGGGCACAGTCTTCCATCCCCACAGAGCTAAAGGGGAGGGAGTGGGGCAAGGGAAAGGAAGTCTCATATTGGAGACTCCAACATGGATAAAGCAGATCACCTCCATTGCTCACTTGTCTTCCCGCCCCTGTTCTCTAACAAAAAGTGCTTTTCCTGTAAAGTCTATTGCACTTGAGAAAAGTCTATCTGTAAATAGCCACAATTATTTCCTTTTTCTCCTCAAAAGGCAGAGGAGTTAGAGGGCTTTTGCTGAAGTCATGCATCCGCTACCATGCCAGTATCATTGGTGAGCAGCGGCCAGCATAGTCTGCTCATGCTCCATTACTGATCTGTAGTTGGCTCCCGTAACACCTGTAGGCAGACACAGGTTGTGTTTGTACAACATGTAACACAAAATACTTACAATGCAATGGTAATACAACGCTGTCCAACAAGCAACATAAAAATTCTATTTTCACAACATAAAAAGGACTAAAAGTTCTAGCTAGGAACAACAATTCCCCTGAGCTGTCTGCTCTGTTGGTCCCTGGAGCCTGATCATGCATCAGCTGTGTGCAGAGGGGAAGACAACTGGCTTGAAGCACTAACTGAATTCTGAAAAAATAGATAGTATCAATTTGCATCTAATCCTTTGACTGACATTTAGAAGAAAAACTATATTAACTTATATTAAAAAATCTATTCACTGGCTAAGCAGTAACAGTGAAAATACGCCAGAGTTATCTGTATCCTTCACAAGCAGTCACTGAAAACTAGATTAGTGACGTTCTTTTAAAACTACTAGCCTGGGTAAGCTTAGGACTTGCTTCCTTCACTTCCATCACATCTGTTGACATCATCTTTGTGGTGCTACACAGAGAACAGTAGTTCCAAGTTTGTATGTTTTGGGAATTTCAGATTAAAATCTTTTACATGAACTGCCTTTTGGTTTTATCTTTAAAGAGAAAATATACTTTCTTGTTTATTTGCCCCCAAAGCAATTATTTTATTTTTTAAAAAATTCTGGTGAGAAGTGTATTTCTCCCATAGCTTACACCAGTGAGATGCCCTCTCACTCTAAACTTCAGGAATACTAATAAGACCTTCCCTCCTAAAACCATGTAGCCACCAGAAACACTAACACATTAAATTGTTATTAAAAAAACCAAAGCAAAATACTCCACTAACTTTTCAACAGTACTGGGGGCAGGAGTCTGGTTCCTGCCTTCGTCCAGTTATTTCAGACAAAAATGGGGTTAATGTAATAGAAACAACAGTCACATTTACTTTACCACTCTTCTGTTACTACAGTCTAAGCAGCAGAAATTTTTGTTTGAATTTCAGTTTCAATGAAGTCTTTAGTATAGGCTATAACTATATTCAGGTTCCCAATATAAGCCACATTAATGAAGTTCTTGCTCCAACACACACACACACACGTTGTGCCTCCCTCCAAATGACGACCACAGCCTATCACAGCCTCCTCAGTATTTACGCCGTATCACAGCTTAGCTTAATCTAACATTAAGAGTTAAGTCTCCCCCATGCCTCTTATTCTTGGAATAACAGAACACCAAGTAAAGACTTTTTACAAAGAAGTTCTCATTTCTATTTTTTCATGTCTGGCTTCAAAAGCATTCAAAGGTAACTGTGACAGACTTTCTGTATTTTAATGTTAACCCCATAAGCATTATTTATAGTCTTAATTATATTTCCAGTACATAACACAAGACAGATACTTCTCACTTCAGTTTCCCTTAGTAACCATGAATGTGAAAAGCTGACTGCAGCACAGTTTGAGGGTCATTTCAAGAACAGAACAGGCAGAGAAAGGCTCCATTTTCAGACACTGCTGCGGAAACAGATGCGTACAGTAAAAGGTACAGATCTATGAAAATTAAGAGAACGCCAAGAAGGTCAGTATCAAGATATAGCTCCTTCCTGTCCCCATGTCCGTCCCCCCTACCCAGCTTCGTTCTGTTATTTCTTCTTATGTCAACAGATTATTAATAATGCTGAAAGCAGGGAACTTGAACATGATTTTATGATCAATGTCATTTACCATTTCTAACTAGTTATCTAAAAGTGAACCAGTCAGATTAGCTTGGTTTTGTTGAAAAAAAAAAAAACAACAACAAAAACAAACCTTAAAGGAAAAAACCCAAATAAAATAAGAGTTACTCAAGTACTACCAGCTAATTCCAGATTTGATTCCTGTTAAAATAAGCTATCAGACACACAGAATTCTAAGATTAAAGGTAATGCACATTACTGTTTTGCTTACATTTTATAATGAAACTTTTAAGTCTGCACTTGCTATGCAATGACATTCTAACAATAGAGCAGCAACTTACAGAATATTCAATAGTCCCTTTAGGCTTTTGAAAAGACATTCGTCGCCCATCTTTCTTGTCTGGGGTCTTCTTCTGGCCAGTGTCTGAAAAAAATTGAGGCAACGTGCGTGTTAAATTCATTTTCCTCTCTCAGTACAGTCACAGGCTGCTGACAAGAGCCCCGTGGGCAGACATCTAATTCACCAGCTACACAGCTTGCTCCCGGTGACTCTGCCTAACAGACAGCTGGCTGCTAGAACAGGGACTTCATTCCTCTGCGATGCTTTAAGAATTTGACCAATATAAACCACTGCTAACTGGGAATCAATTAACCACATAAGTACTTGCTGCTATCCAGGAAGCTATTAATGAAGGAAGACTAAGTAGGAGATTGACCCCATAAGGCAAGCAACATTTCTCTAACTACTGTATTTAATTGGTTTTATATCGTACCCAGTCTGCTTTTGTCTAGAGGGGAGATGATCTAGAGATCCTGTATCCTTAAATTCATCAGCTGGGATTTTTTGTTTAAATGCTGCTTGGTAAGTACAGGGTATTTAAAGCTTTTTTTGTACAACAAAGAACATTAGTATTTAACTTCACAATTACCCTGTCTGTAGCAAACACATACAGCCTATGCATAAACAATAAAGATTCTAAAGAAATAACACAAGTTAACAACTGCTCTTTTTACTGAGGCACAGTATTTTGATGACTTTCATTTCCTAAATCAAATCAAAAACAATTTATACCTGAAGTATACTCTACTTTTTGATATTAACTGGCTTGGTATTTATGACAAAGACAACGAAACAGTGTACCTCCGTGATTCAACAGAAAGCATTTAATCCTACATCTCTGGAAAAGTGGGGGGTTTTCACACAGTCATATACACACATGAATTTTTCAAGATGAATCTCTTCAGAACTTTGGTCTCTGTCACAAGGCCTCCACCTTCAACAGTTACATTTCTGCTATTAAGGACCCTACCTGCACGAATTCCATATACCCACCCCAACTGCCCTCATTTCTACACGGATAGTGTCAAAAAATAAGAAACAAAATAAACACATGAAAAAATAAAATCTCATCAAATATCCTATATTTGCTACAGTGGGCAAGCTACAGAGGGCCACAATAAAAGTGATTACTAGCAGATGCAAAATTAGTATTCTCCTGGGATGTTGTTTATATAATAAAGAAATAAACATTGGACTAATTCTACTTTTCTTACATATTGAAAAACGTCTGAGGGTGAATGTTCCCATAGCTACAAGATAAAAATTGATCTATTGATGGTATTAATTATGGTAAGTTTTAATAGCTATGAACGACTGTCAAGACATTAAGCCTGCTTCCAAAAACTTTCTAGAAATTCTGAAAATCTAAACACTGTAACTCTACATCGTACTATGCTCCTGTAACACATTAAGAGGTATCTCTTCCATTATTTGCACTAATCCCAGCTTTTAAAAAGTTACCTACAGGAAACTTCTGTTTCTGATTATATAAACAGTTTTTAAAGACACTACAAATGTCTCTAGGGGAAGTTAAGCTAAATCAGCAGTAAATAAAACACACTAGTAGTTTGTGTGCAGACTAATAGCAGCCAACATTCTCCTCTTCCAGGTCATATATTTTGTTACCAAAGTTTCTACCTGACCTTGCACCACAACAGGTGCCTCCTCGGCAAGCTACTGAAGAACTGCAACAGCTACTAGACCAGAGCTGGTCCAAATTTTCAGCCCATATCGAAGCTCTGCCAGCAGCCTAAGCATTTTCTTTCAACAGCAGCCTAGTCGAAATACTCTTCAGCAAAAGTCAAAGGATGCAGCTGAAAAAAGACCGATCCCGGGCAGGATCCCACACATGCCTTAATAATCTACACACAGAGAGCTCCTGTTGAACAAGCATCTTCTTCCCCTGCCCCCACCCCCATCAGACAGAAATAAAGAAATCCCATATTACAAATGTATGTATGCACTTCAGTTGTACATAGTCCAATGTTGTTTGTAGGTTTTTTTTCCTAGCCCAAATTTAAGTTTCCTTTTTCTTCTTACTAGTTCATCTATAAATGTCTAAAGAGTTTGTAGATAGGTGCCACTCAAGAGGTCAAGTTATCTTCTCTGTTTCCAGTAACTGAACAGCAGAACGAAGTCTTGCACAAATAACCACTTCTGTTCCTTATGTCTGAAATAAATAAGGAAAGTTATTTGTTCTTCAGGGCAGAAGGACCTGCTGCTTTAGACTTCAGAGCACTCTGGTAACTTCAAGCGAGTAAGAGCAGCCAGGGGTAAGGGTGGAGGAGGAAGGTCCCTGCTGGAGGCACTGTGGAGGAAAGCAGATGCCAGGAGAGCTCCTACCACAAATTCCCCAGGAGCTTATAATCTGCAGTTTTTCATAGGTTTTTTTATTGTCATCCCCTCCCATACCTAAGATGGTAATTCCTACCCTTCCCACCAGTGTCCACGTTCATTCCTTCCCCCTGCAATAGCATTATTTTCCCCTCACTATATGGATACAGGATTCAAGTGTTTCATGACCTACTGTGACCCGAGTCCCTGAGTCACGAAGAGACAGAGGCAGGCAGTGCTGAGCAACGTGGGCGATGACTCCCCACCAGCCGAGCGCCGGTCTTGGACACAAAACTAGCAGGTATTCCAGCAGTGAAAACAGGTCAGAATAGTGGAAACACGAATTCAGTCTCCCCGACGGCATACTGCAAAGCCTCCAACAATCTCTCACTGAACGAGCAGGCTATTTATTTTTGGGGGGGAAGTAAATGCATCTTTCAGCCATTCTTGTGCCCCAAGTATTCTAGGAAGCATATGAAAGCAGAAACCACTGCCAGCATAGGATGCATTGGTCTGGCAAGACCTCAGCACCAATGGGAATCAGCCTCATCCTTTTGATTCACTTTTTTTCCTGATAACTCCGCTGCGCGTGAGCTCACCTTGTTAGGTTACCCTCCATCATTACCTCACCTGCCAGCAGCAAGCCAGTGAGACTACCAAAGGCTGATGTTCTCAGATGACAGGTACAATCAAAGCCTGACACCACCAATCAGTGCTGCGCACCACCTCAAGGGTCAACAGTACCTTGTTTAACAAGGGGACCTGTGGTGCTAGGTTATCCGATCTCCAGCCGTGCTGTTCTGGACTGAAACAAGACCAGACCTTTTGTAACACCAGGGCTGACGCTTTAATTCTGAAGTACCATTTTGCAGGAATGGGCCTCCACAACAGCTTGAAACACTTTTGTGAACAAGTACATGCCAGATTCACAAATGACAAGAAAATGTTTCAACTGTCTAGGATTTAAAAGACTAGAACTAGAAAGAGGCAGAAGGCAGTGTTCAAAATTACACCAGACCAATATTTACTCTGAATGCACGCATACAGAAACTTCAGATTAAACGACTGTAGCATAATAATGGGCTACATATGATCATCAACATAATCAGAGTAAAGCACTCACTGTTCCAACATATTTATACGAGATAGGAAAAGGGTTTTTAGGAACATTATGTTTCAGGAACAGTTTTCAATGAGGCAGCTTTGACCTTAAAATATATAACAGTCAGTGGCATTATTCAACTGAAATTTGAAAACAACTGTTGTCTTATATATTAACTATATATATTAATATATAATGTAACAAGTTAAATTCCAACATTTATTGAGGGGGTTCTACTAACTGCCTCTGTATGGCCCTGTGCCACTGAAATTTGGTTGACTGAAAATATTCCCCTGGCACTACTTGTTCAAATTGACTTGACCAGAGTGACATTTCTCATTTCTTAGTATGCCATCCGAGCTGAATTGCAGACCTTCAGTTTTCTGTCTCCTGATGCTTCTAGCACATCCTTTGAACTTCCGGCAATAAGAGCTGGCAAAGAGAACAAGATTTGTATTGAGTAAGAATGCAACGATACATGCTAAGAACTGCTTGGGAGCATCTTCAAGGTCTGCATATATATATTAAATTTTCTGTTACCCTACTCTTTTTCTGCAAGATAAGCTTAAAACTCATATAACTTGCAGTGTTTCTCACCTGCTGATCTTCTATTTGTTCCAATGTTAACAGAAATTACACAGATCCCTTTTTGCAGAGGAGTAAGCCAAACAAGCATCCTCTGAGATAAAGCAAGTCAACAATTAATGCAAACTGTTTACAGTTAATAACTGAGCTTATTATGGTCAAGAAGATGAGAAAAAGATCATTTATCCCCACCCCCCCACAAGAACTGCAAATTATGCATTTAGATTTACATGTGTTTAAGAAAAAGGCAGAGGCAGCAGCCTTGTTAAACGCTTGTCTAGGACACAATTTTTCACAGGATCTTAAAAAAAATGCAGCACATATGGGGTAAAGATTTTTAAAAAACTGAATCACAAGAAAGTAAGGAAAGAAAAGTAGTCTGTCTCTGAAATAGTCTCACACACATTGTTATTTAGCAGCACAAGAACTAACTTTCTAATTGATAACACAGGGGAAGCATAAATATTACATCTTTATTAGATTAGTTCTGCTCAGTAACAATTAGATCTTTATAATCTATCCATAAAGAAACAAAAAGACTCCAGTAGGAAACCTTTATAGTCCATAAGGCTTGGTGACTTGGGGATCCTAACAACAGGGGTTACATCTCAGCGGAGCAACCATCTCATTGACCCCTCTCCCCCTCCCGCAGTTAGATTTGCTTACGTTAATTATGGGAATCTGCCAATGTCTTCGGAATCAGCAACAAGGAGGCCGTAACAGCAGCCTGCAAGATCCTAGTAGCCTGCAGTTTTCTAGCCACAATGGTAGGTTTTCAGACCAAAGCAGTGTCATAAACAATGCCCCCTTTAGTCTCCTCTTGCTTAGCAACTGCTAGTTACTCTGTGATTCAGTCCTTCCTAGCAAGTCACGATCTCAAAACTCTTGATCCTCATCACTGCTCTCCACATGATTCTTTTGTTCACATTTTTCTTAAGCAAAACCCCAAGCTAAATGCATCCAGGACCTCGTTAATGCTGGATCAGCTCTTCAAACGCATCAAAATAGCTTTTTCCTGCAACAGATTCAGCACCGATTCAAGTTCATTTTGTGATCCCCTTCACATGTGACCCTCTTTTCTGCTATTCAGTCAGCTGCACAGTACACAGGCAGAAATACTAAAATGCATGATTTCAGGATGAAAAATAATTCAGTAGAAACAAGTTTTAGGTGGGCCACTTCTCCAAATGGCTAGGAGACATAATGCCAGCTCCATGCATGACACTCCTGGTACGTGCATCATACGGGCTTTCTTCTAAACTAAGATTTCACACCCAGGGTAAACAGAAATGCTTCACCAAATTTTCAGATTATGACAGAGCATGTGTTAACCACAGTAAATTTCCTTCCCTGTTCCACCTGAAACATGTATGTGTACAGTTTAATACATTAGAGACTACCTAACTGCAATCTCCACCTACGTACAACCTCTCTGCAGACCATATGTATACACTTATGAAAACTTGCAAAATTCATGACTGCTATACTAAAAGAAAGCCAGCTTTCCTAATTAATACTTATTGTCCACCTCTTTCAGATATTTAAGCCCATTTAGTTGCACATCAAGCCTTCACAACACCACATACGCAGTCTGACCATCAAGCAGCAATATCAAGTTATCCCTAGACATCTTTAAGAATTTAGACTTTGCTTTATCACACTTAAGCCAATGGTACCTAGTTTTGCTCAGAGCTCAAAGTCAGTCAGCTTATCCTGATGCTTCACCACTGCTCTGCTAACATGTAACCAGATGTGCTGCGTATGTGAAGTTATACCCAACGCTTCAGCAAACACCTCACTGTGTAAGTTTATTGCATCAGGTTTGCAGATGACATCTAGGTGGGGGGAGTGGGGGGTAACCAACATGCTTGAGGGCAGGGCTGCCATTCAGAGGGACCCGGACAGGCTGGAGAAACAGGCTGACAGGAACCTTCCGAGATTCAACAGGACAACAGTGCTCTGCATGGGAAGGGAGGGCCGTCTGTGTTGTACAGGCTGGCACTGTCTGGCCCGGAATAAGCTCTGCTGAAAAAATCCCAAGGGCCTTGGCAAGCAGCAAGCTGACCACGAACTAGCACCATGCCCTGGCAACAAGGAGGGCCAACAGCATCCTCAGCTGTCTTAACAGGAGCATAGCCAGCAGACAGAGCAGCAGTGAGAAGCAACTATTCTCCTTAAACTGGCACTCAGACTGCTACTGGAATACTGGCTTTAGTGTCCCTGTCATCCTCCCACACAGTCCCTTTCAATACAAGGCAGACATCGATAAACAAAAACTATTTCAGTGAAGGGCCACCAAGGTAGTCGGGGGCTGGGAGACGAGGCTAAGAGAACAGAGCTTCTCCAGCCTGAAGAAGAGATGGTTTTGAAGGACAGTAACAACAGCCTTCCTGTACCTTCTAGATAACTTCCCCACAGGTGTCAAGATACCAGAGCCAGGCTCTTCAGTATGTATAATAGGGAGAACAAAAGACAACAGACACAATGGACAAGCAGGAGAGCTTTGGCCTGAATAAAAGGTAAAAATCTAATTTCCCAAAGCAGTTGTGCAGTTTCCATCCTTAGATGTTTTCAAGACTGAGCTGAATGAAGCACTGAGAAACCTAGCCTGAAGACATAGTCTTTGCTACATTAAGCAGGGCTACAGTCTTGCTTGCAATTCGAGTTATGTGTAACTATGATTCCTCCCAGATTTTTCAGGCAGACAATTCAGATGCACAAGCCCACCACCAAATCAAACCAGAGGGAGATCCACACGTAGAACACAGTGAGGTGTGTTGCTTACTGATGAACAGAAAAGTATTATTCATACACACAGTAAATTGAATGGCAGCCACAAGCATGCAGGTTCTCAATAAAACATCAACTTCAAAACTGTTCTGAAGTTAGAAATGGGAATTAACCAGAAAAATTAAAACAGAAATGCAATAGGACACATTAAAACAAAAACACAATACAGTCAAAGGATACCAGATTACTAGAATAATTCGTACTTTAGATTATAAACTAATCTAGCAGATGACTGAAACATATAAACTGAACTTCAGTAAAACATACGGTACATCAGAATCCTATTGAACAGTAAAAAACAGACTAAGAATTGTAAACCATGTCAAAAATGTAAAAAAGGGGAGAGTGAAATAGAAACTAGCAGAATGGAGGAGTATATTAATGAATTCCCAGTGGGCTAGTTTTTAAAACAGCTTGATTGCACATCAGCAAACAAACTTGGAAGCACAGTCAACAGCAAAGACTAGGCAAAAGAACACCACAAATTCTGTAGGCCCAAAGCTTGTAGAAAAGGGCGAGATGTAGTAGCACAAAACATAACATGAAGTAAAAGATCATTTAACTTCACATTCACCCAGGGAACAGTCAAGAATTTCTATATACTAGTAGCACACAAGTTGGAAGAAGAGATTGTGCATACATTAACATATCACAAGATGACTGAGTCACCAGCCTGATACATTCCAAGACCACATTTGCTTCTTATGCCTGTACCAACTGAAGTATTTTCAGACATGAAAGCGAAGCATTAGCGTCTTTGTAAAGGCTGCTGGTACATTTCACATGTGCTTCATCCGGAACAGTGTGTACAAGAAAACTTGCGGAGTTGTGTCTCCCCACTTTGAAGCCTCTCTCATACTCTACCATACACCTGTTAAAGTTAGTTCTTGGAAGTGACGTACTGAGTAAGGATGAAGCAAGGAAATGACCTTATTCTTATGTCTGCTTTATTCTGAGACACATTTTTAGAAAGGAAGATGATAACTTTTACAGCACAACTTGACAAATGTACTGTAACTTGGCACTGCACATTTATCTTTCTAAGGCACTGCTGCTACCTTCCCCATAGCACAGAGGGCTGACAGGCCACACGGCTTACCGGATACACTGTCCATGGTTATCTCACCAATGGAGACTGGAAAGCTGATAAGAAAAAAATGTAAATAAACCCACAGGCCACAAGGTTCAGAAAGGAACAATCACGTTGAGCCTGAGGGAGAACAACAACAAAAAAATCTTTTAATAGAAGGCAGCTAGAACAATTTCCCTGAGAGACCAGTTAAGACAATTCTCTGAACAAGGAGTTCTGAATGATTTTAAATTTCTTTAATTTCTGTACTTAGATAGACATACTGCAGGAAGACTACCTGTGCAGTGTATCTTCTCTCTCCATGAAGTGACCATAGGCAGAAGCGAGGTGAAAATGTGTAGGAGGGAAGAAGCTTGAGACTGCAGGTATGGAAGTATAGCCTTACAGAATCAAAGAGTTATCTGGAAGAAACCACTTGAGTATATCTACTCCAGCCTCCAGTTTGAAGCAGGAATACTGTCAACAAACTAGGTCAGCTTAAAACTGTAACCTGTCCCAGTGATGGACTACCCTCCTTGGGCAGTTTTTCTACTGTCCAGTTTGAACCTTCCAAGCCAAAACTCATGGCTGCTACCCCTTCTTTTATCATCTCTTACTACCGAGCAAGGCATGCACCTTTAGGTAGGTGTAGGTCCCTACTAGATTGCCTCTAATACCCCTTGGGCTCCTCTGCAAGACTAAAGCCCAGTTCCCTCCATCCCTCCTCACAGGTCATACGCCCTATGCCCCTAGACATGCTGGCTGGACTCTCCACAGTTTTTCAGCAGTCTTCTTAACAGTGGTGCACCAAACCAAAGAGCATATGCAAAGTACAGCCTCAGCAGAGGCCACAGAAAAGCAGCAAAACCACATCACTGGCTCTGCTAGCCACACTCGCCCTTACACAGCAGACAAAGCGAAGAGCATACTGAACTATGAGACACCCTGTTGGCTCATTTAAGCAAGATGTTTATATAGATGAGACACAAATTAAACTAAACGTTCAAGCTAATTCTGCAGTAAAGATAATCCTTAATCACACACTCCCTAAAGCTTTGAGTTGCATTTTAAAGCAGATAAAAATGCATTCCACTTCAACTTATTACCACCTATAACATGTACCAATAAACAAGAAAGTTACATTCCGTTGTAGCTGAAGTTTCTAGGTGAATCCAGGCCATGAATACATACATACAAGCTCTTCCTAGGAATTATCAACAGACTAACCTTAGAAGTTATATTTCAAAGACTACAAAGCTTTTGTTTTTTTTAAGGAATTTTACACTCTGAAAATACTGGTAGCACCTTTACTAAAGCCAGAGGCTTTCTCTAGAATTTATCATTCTCCTTACATTTTTATCTTCCACCACAATCACTAACAGACAAAACACCTTCCTAAAGTTATTTCACTGACTTGGCTGCTGATACAAACAATGTAAACTGGTTAAACAGGTTTACATCCTCCCATGGCACTACTCAGTCTCCCAGTGCCTCCTTTCTCTCTATGAAGAAATACTATAGACCTCTCCACACATACCCAAAGAAGTACACAGGCTCAAAACAGTGATTTAAGGTACAGCATTTGACCGGACTTGCCTTCCCAAACTTGGAAACTTTAATAGTGCAGCTGTTCAACTCTTTCTAAAGACAAGTAAGAGAACAGTAAACGTAAATTTACTAATACTACATCAATAAAATTGAGATACTTTATTGTAAAGTGAAATTAAATATAATTAAGAATAAAAAAGGCTGATTTTTGTTTCATCACAGAAAATAAATGTGGAAACAGGGTTTTAAGGTATTTATGAAGAACTATTCTTTTAAGAAGTGATGCATAGTCACAACTGTACCATGCAAAGCAAATGAACACTGAAAAGATCCTTCTGAAAGTCCTAAGCAGGGAGACGAACTAGAATAATAGATGGGCCTGGATCCAGAGTGCCGCAAACAGAGACTGAACATTGGGAGTAGTTAGAATTTGCCATTGAGGTTTAAATTAATGTCAGTGGACCCATCACTAATTAAAACGGAGGTTAGGTTTCAACTGAAGTATTGTAATCATTGTTACAGCTTCTGCAGCACCCACTACCAGGGCACAGATGGTTTGTGAAACCCAGCAAAATGCTTGCCAGAAGAATTCCACAGTCACAAAAATTTGTTTCTGCCCATAACTGGCAGAAACCCTATGAAGGGGAAGACAGCATGGGAGGGCCAAGATCTAATTGCCTCGCACAGTGCGCTTTGCCTAGGTGAGGAAAAACTGAAAGTGTGGTTCTGTCTAACAGCCACATCAAATTCTATATACACAGAACCCCACCCCGCATTCCAGAACTGCAGTCACTTTTCATTAACGCAACTTTTAAGTATTACCTTTTGAAAGTATCTGAGGAAATGCGCTTCCTGCTCAAAGCCAGGGCAAAACCAAAGCATTATAATGCAGCCTAAGTTAATCCCATGTCCCAGAGCAAGAGGGGAAGAATAGTCAGATGGCTTCTCCCTCCCAGAAATCACACGTATCACAGGACATGCTTTAGACCAACAGCTGAACACATGGCCTCGTGTTGATAAAGATGGCCTTGATAAAAAGATCAGAAGATGCTGGAGAGTTTTACTGTCATTTTGCTTCTGCAAAGGAGTATAAGTGATCTTGGCCAATGAGCCTTTAACAGTTTGGTAGAGGTGTTATACGAGGTGCTTCATCCCACTGCTAAAACCGAAGTTGCTGTCTCTTTCTGTCCCTGCATGTCTTGGGGAAGAGTGACACAATAAAGAAAGAGCGGCACTGTAAATATAGCTGGCTACTTATTCTCCTCTCTGTGTAAAAAGTGTGATCTGAGGCATACAAGGAGACATCACCTACAGCTGACAGGCTGCATGGGCATTCCCATTACCCTGCCTACTACAGCAAGCAGCAGACCTTGTTTCTCTTGCTAAAAGACAATTATATCACCCTTCCGAAATAATTTAACATAACAAAGAGACTTTACAGTCTGTAATATTACCTTCTGGTGGAAACCTGACTTCAACCCTGCCTACAGACTACAAGAAACCCGCGATCATCCACTTAGCATAGGGCTTCTTCAACCACCTCGCTGCTCGGTCCTCTTCCCCACACACAGCCTGTGTACGTTCGCTGTCCACTCCTCCGGCTTCCACGGCACTCCTTGCCCACCTGGGCGCTCGCTCCAGCCGGGTGAGTTCCGCCACCCATGCCCACAGCCCAAGAACACCACCCATGGCGGGGCTGCCAGCCGCGGCCCCTCGCCGCCAGGCTGAGGGCAAAGCGCGTCCCTCGCGGTCCCCGCCGGGCCGCTCCCGCCCTCACCACCGCCGGGCCTGCTTCCAGAGCGCTGCTGCCCGCCCTCCAGCAGCACGCGGGGGGCACAAACCACCTGTCGCACCACCGAGGTCTCCAGCCGCGGGTCTGCCCTCCGGCCGGCTGCCCTCGCCCAGCTCAACAGAAGCACCGCGGAAGGCCGGAGGAGAGGGGCAAAGCAAACGCCGCGGCCCCGCCGCTCTAATCAGGAAGCCGAGCAGCAAGAGAAAAGTCGAGGTTTTCTTGTTATTAGCCCCGTCCCGCGGTGCGGGCCCCTGGCCCCCGCCGCCCCCTCCCGCTGCGGCTCTCCCCGCAACGGCTCGGTAAGGCCGCCGGGAGCGCCCCGCTCCCCGTCCCGTACGCTCCCGCGTCCCCCGGAGCCCGCTCCCCTCCGAGGCGCGGAGCGGGCCACAAACCCACCCCGCTGCCCGGGACGGGCCCTGCCCGGCCGCTGCCCCTGCCCCCCCG
>Ga0065711_1041637_pt1 | contig 15994 bp, 5 predicted proteins | sample Hoacrofraction12_FD_59098 | JGI IMG/M metagenome (GOLD analysis project Ga0065711, IMG submission 59098) | Hoatzin crop microbial communities from Cojedes, Venezuela - Epithelial fraction 12 v2 (version 2) | ecosystem: Host-associated > Birds > Digestive system > Esophagus > Crop | place...
CAAGGTCCTGTGCAGCCTGCTGTAGGTGACCCTGCTTCGGCAGGAGGGTTGGACTAGATGACCCACAGAGGTCCCTTCCAACCCTGAACATTCTGTGATTCTGTGATTCTTTATCCATATTGAGGATGCTTGAACAAAAATTTCTATAAAGTCAGAAAAAACAATCAAATTATGCACTGAACACCTGAACAGGTTTACAATTTCATCTGATACCTGTCATCAGAAGCAAGGAGATGCATTCATTTGAAGAACTACCGTAGAGACAATAATATCTTTAAAATGTTCAATTTTTCCACAAAATTTGATTGCTAGTGAAATTACTACAGAATGACCTAAGCTAGGTTGAGATTCAGTGACACCTGAAGAAGTTTTGGCAGAATAAACTGCTACGTAGTCTGTTGTTCAAAACAAAACATGCAAAACAGATGTATTGACTTCAGTTGTCCGAGAAACACAAAACCAATAAGTTAGTCATTGCGTGACAGGTGAAGAAGCGCAACATTACAAAAAAATAAGTTGACAGGAAAAGTTTAAAGTACAAACACTTTGTTTAATGCATAGAGAAAAAAAAATAATTTTAACTTCTTTTCCTTCTCATAGTTTCTCAATGTCTCTATTTTAATCGTTGGTTATAAGAATGCTGTGTAATAGGAGAGAGGCTGGTGCCACTGATGGCTACTAAAACAGCTGTTCCATTGCAGAGAAAGTGTTGCAGTATTAATGCTTAATTCTTGTAATTAAGGAAAAAAACTGCGGGACACCTTGGAGAAAGCTATTTAATCAATGGCCTAGAAGCTAGACAGAAAAGTGTCTTCCCTTAACAGCAGATGACTCCCTTCACGCCAGATTACACTGTGGCATGTTTACACGTGAGAAGTTTCCTAAATGTTAGATGTACATCTATGGGACATTTCAAGTTCGTAAGAGCTGGGATGTTCCAAAAATGAACTTTCTACTCCAGACTTACCAACCAGCTATAGCACCAGGCCATTAAAGCTCATGCGCTATTTTTTGTCACCAATGGATAGGTTAAACTACCTACATGCAATGGAAAACACGATTCATCAAGATGAGACAAATGCATTTCCTTCCTTCAACCATATAGTGACATACAGAATGGACTTCAGCTGTCAACAGTAAGTTCCTCTTTCCAAACTCACTGAAGAGCTGGAAAGAGCAAAGTGAGACAAAAAAAACATTATTGTAGACAGTCAAAAGGCACTGTACAGGAATCATGGCTCATCCCAAGTTTCCTGTGCAGTACTGGGTCATAAGTTTAACAAAATTTCTCAAGATGATTGCTAAGGCTAAGGAACTATATCCACAGAAAGACTGAAAGTTCAAAGTGACACTTGTAGATTAGGAAAGAAAGAAGTAATCGGGCAGACAGAGAAGCACTGCGATTGGTTTTTCCTTCCTTATCTTTTATTCAAATAAACAGATTATGGAAGTCTAATATAAAGCAGAAAAATGCTTTACAAGATCCCGGTAGATAGAAATCGATACCTACAAAACTCAGCTGAAAATAGGTTACAGTTCTTTAATAAACCATTGTAAAAATCTTTTCTTTGTTTTTAAATTGTATTAGGTCTCCCTCACAAACAAATTCTAAAAATGGTACACGATTTGAGACCCAACACAGTACAACTGCATGCCTCGTGTTATACAGGAAACGGGATTACAGAGCAAGAACTGACGCACACAAACTACCAACGTAGCAGTTTCCAGAGGTACCCGAGAGGACAATCAGAAGTGTCAAACTGGGCATAGATGCAAGGCTGTAATCTTTAATTTTGGCAGTCTATGCCTTTGCATGCATTGTTTTACTGTGTAATAGTGGTTTCTCACTTAAATAATGGAGAGAGCACAAATTGTGAAAGCACAAGGTTTTGAAGATACGAACTGCTACACTCTAACGTAACAGTCCAAGTATCTCAGATTGGTCACCCTGACTGCCAGGTATCCAAATAAGTGGACTCTAAGAAGTCTGGAGACTCTCATGTCTTACCTAAGCGGCACACAGCAAGCATTCTGCTCAAACTGCCATCATAAAAAGGACAAGATTGTAATCATATGTTCAAGGGAAGGTTTTAACATAGAACTGTGAGAACAGACATGGAAGAGACAAGAGCAGCAGGAAAAGAGCACCTAATTAGCTAATTGAAAAGCACACCCTCATGCATATGAAAGCAAAGTCTGACAGGCAGTCATAAACTGACATTTCCCAATTTTTCAGTGCTTAAAAACTCAATCACTGCAAGAACTGCAACATATGCCATCACAGTATACACATGCAATGCAATCATACATAGGTTTGAAAGATCTGGCATTCTGGGCTAGTCACAAATCAAGCACAACACTGTACACGTACTTACATTTTACTGTTAATTTGGAGATTTTGTGCAAACTCTACAGGACATTGTTAGAAATTCAGCAGAAGCATATTTAACTGCATGCATCTAGCGAATTATTTGTGCTTACAAAAGGTCACTTATGTATAAGAGCTACAAATGTAAGGATTATAAATACGAAGAGCATTACAAAGTCTAAAATTTAAAGCAGAAATTTTACTGCTTGGTTATTTTGTTGATCAAATACTTTTAAAGGTACAATCTCTGAAACATTATTTCAGTTCAATTCAAGAAAGCTTAGTATATACCAAGAAACGCGATTTCCAGCCTGCAGCTTTTTTAAATGCAGACAATTCATTTTAGGCAGTTGGTTTCAATTGAAACTAAACACCTTTTTTCTGTGTATATAGCTGTTACACAAAATAAAGATCTCCTCTGAAGTTTAAAAAAGGAGCAGTTTTCTACAACACAATCAAGAACTTCATTGCTAAGTTCAGTATTGATCGCAAGCTTTTTCTTCTATTTCAACCACTGTGCTAAAGATACACCCCACCATTCACAAGAGTCATGGTAGCCAGTGTTCACTCACAAGCACCCTGCGAGAGGCAGAGCTCAGCAGTCTCCCGACCACCACTGCAATTACATCAGACACTAAGCACTAACATTCCAATCGCTTAAATTAATACAGGCTCGGAAATGCAAAAGGTACTTAAAACTAACTGCTTCTCCTCAAGTATCCAGGATCTTTAGGCTACTTTATTTGTTCCTCCTTGATATTTTTCCTACAGTGACTGCAGAATGGGTAAGCTCATAACTGTTAAACTCCTAACAAATCTGAAATGCTTTGGTTATACAAACACACAGGTACTAGTCCTGTAGTCAATCTTCACAAAAAAGAAAAAGCAAAAAAAATACCCAAGGCATTACTTTCTGAATTTTTCTGGACCTGTAATACTTCCAGCACAGGTAAACAGCACCAGAACAGCAGCTTTGGCTGCAGGTATCAGTATTTGTTAAAGGTGTGTACACAAGCATACATTATGTGTTTAGAATAGTTAGATCTTATGTAGAGATCTGGGACAGAAATAGGATATATTAATCTACAGGAGTGTGACGACAAAGTTTCTCCATCAGCACCCTTTGGCAAACTGTACAAATTCTTGACTAGGAGACAAGGTACTAGCAACACTTCTCCCACCACAGAAAAATCTGCTCCTCACTCAGTAATTTTGCCTAAAAAAAAAGTATGCAGTGAAAACCACCTGTTAAGAAAGTCCTGAGACAGACAGGTGAAAGGCAAATTTAAGTCCAACAAGCAAAACTTAGGGAAAGAAAAGCAAGGCTGCCACCCACAATCAGTTTCCAATAATTGAGTCAAAAAATACGGAGCAGCTACTCAGCAGTGCTGTGATATATCATAAACTCATGGTACATGAAACATTCTCTTACAACTATGAAGTGGAATTAACACACAAAACAAAAAATCAGTGTGTTTGCTGGGAGTAGCCATAGAAATAATAATTTGGCAGCTGTCACATTTCTTGCATCTAGAATTCAAAAAAACCTTTTTATAGCGAATGCATGTTAAAAGCTAGCTGTTACTTAAGACAATTAATTTTTTGAGGGGAAAATTTTAAAATTCCTCAAATTATATCATAAATTTCAATCCAGGATTCAAAACAAAGCACTACATTGAACGCTTACCAAATTAGTTGTAAACTCCAGACCTTTAGTCAAAAAGCAATGCAGCCTGAGCAGGAGGTGGGACAAGATGACCTCAGGAGGTTCCTTCCAATCTCAACTGTTCTGTGAGTCTGACACTCATTGAGTGCATCAATACCGAACTCAATTCTTACCCAGTATTTGGAGCCTGGAGACTAGACTTTCCCATGCTCCTCGCTATTACATGTGGATGTTGTTAGTATGAGTGTTAATACAGCGACTACTGAATGAAGTAGCTGTTTATCTATCCTTTAGGACTGCAGAATGGCTTGTAAAGTCATCTAAAGACATCGGTGACCTTATATTGCAGCACTGAGATAGCTCATTGATGTTTAATAGGCAAATGTAGCTTGAATGTTCCATTTCTAGAAATATCAATTTGGCACTAGGAAATAATTCCCTGCATTACAATTTATTAATGAAAAAATTATAGGCATGAATAAGCACTACAAGGTACTACTCAATTTTTGCAGTAACTGTTTACGGCTTCTAGCTAAAACTCCACAAAACAAGAAAGGATGGAGTATTAAGTCATGAAGAAAACTTGCACTGTGAAAAGGCACAGAATAACTTTGCAGAGCAGAGGGCAGACTTTCCAGTCCTGCTATGCAACACATGTAACGACAACTACATTTAGGGAAAAGTGTATACTTAACTGTAAACTGGTCCTACTCACAGACCATCTTAAGATTGAAATGAACCACAGCTGAATTCTAAACAGCACAAGCTGCTGACTTGAGACCTACTGCAGAGCTGTGCAAAAGCCACATGCTTCTCAGAGTGTTCAAATGGATACAGCCTTCCAGGAACATTGAAAAAAAAAATCCATTCAAACTAACACATCCTTTTTGTGTTAAGTCCGCAGGATAACATTTGCTTTCAATCAGCTTTCTCTACCATTCATGTTCCTTTTTGCACATCTAAAATATTGTTGCCTTTATCTAAAGCCAGGCTTACGGAACAAAGATAGCAGAAGTAGCAGAAGAGGCTTTTCTAGTAATCGGTAAGTTTCCAACATGCAGCTGCACTAAAGAATTAGAGAAATCTGAGACCATCGAATTTATCCTCCAACTTCCTCCCATCCCCTCTGAATGTGCTCCTCATCCAAATTACATCGCTATATACAAAGTTTTATTATGGAGCAAGATGAAACACATAGGTGGTGCATAACAAGCATAGTTTCAAGAACTAGTAAGGCTGTGACATACAAAAAATATGTAAACTACATTTTTTTCAATGACTGTTCAGAATCATTACTATGTTAGGAGTTTGTTTGACAGAATTTCCATTTTGAATATACATAAAGATTATAAAATGAAACACATGACAAATATTCCCAAAAACCAAAGCCGTTGCTGGTTATTTATATTTTAAAAATATGATGTCACACAATAACAGATACAACCTGGTATTCTTTTAAGTGGCAGATATCAGCAGGGAAGAACCTTTTCTTCCTTCAGTTTGCATTACAGTACTTTATTTTAATCAGTTTATTTAGGTGCTTCACAAGTTCACTTTCATATATCGCACATGTGTTTCCACGTTATACAAATGTCAGTAACACCTTTGTCTAGCTTAAGCTACAAATGAAGCCAATTTCCATAGTATCATAAATCATCACTGCTACTGTCCACATATAAGCTTAAATATATATATATATATCTATTTTAAACCTGCGCAACAATAAACTGAGACTAGAAAGCTCAGGTGGTTTTTTGTTTGTTTTTGAGACTTTATAACTTATTTTTAAATTCTCAGCATGGAGTTCTGTACTCACCTCACTTCTGCGCTCAGGACACCATCCCAGAGCCTGTGACAATCTTCATGGTATGCCATCCACACAGAGTAGCAAGACACACAGGCCTTAATGCTTCATGAGATTGGAGTATCATAATAACACTTTAATTTTTGTATGCCCAAAAAGGAGTGCTGCTTGTAAGTGCACAGCCCTGTAGAGCCATCATCAAATCTGCACGTTTAACCAACTTGGAAGAACTTGACAAACACATCCTTTCACCCATGGAGAAAATTCTGGGGTACCTTTTACTCATCTTTGAAGCAGACTATTCAATAACAGAAGAGTGGGGTCTTACAGCGTAGTGCTGGATTGCACCTTGCTACACAGATCCGTTGCTGCAACAAGGAGTAACTGTCCTCCCAGAAATAGAGAGACTCAGCCGCTCAGCTAAGCCTCGTAGCTTCTGGGAGAAAATCAGTCCCTGAAGGACAAATAATATTCACAGTAGTACGGAGATTATCTGAGACTGGGAAAGTTTTGTTAGTGGTGTAAAAGATACTGAGGCTTCTAAATACTCAGCATACCAGAAGGAATGAATAGTGCTATGTGTGCATCTTCTTAAACTGCCTGTGACTCAGTTGACTAAAGCAACAAGACTGCACCATGTTGCAGACAGAACGGAATTCCCATTTAGTTGAATGTCAAAAAATAAATTTGTAAAAAAAAAAAAATGCACCATGATTTCTTTGCTTTAAACCTGTTCTATAGATCTATGTTATTTATGTATTTGACACCGGGCAGTATTCAACTATGACAATATTGTTCTTGAAGAACAAGGCACATCTTTTGATAAGTAATTTTAAAAAGTCAGTACATCAGTTAGCAAATTTAACATCCAGGTAAGAATGCAACTTGACAAAATTACATTCTATTTTCCAGATATCAGCTGTTTTAGATTTATTTTGTCAAAAGTGTGATACAATCACAAGCCCACGCATTTCATAAAAATCTGAACTTAAAATTGTTATGGAACAAAATTTTAAATAAAGCATATACAAAAGTTTCTGGGTATTCAAGTGGACTGGTTAGTCTGAAGGACTACTATTTGCAACATATGGGCAGAAGCACTGACATTTTCTTCTGATCATTTCTTTGTTTCTTTTCCTCCTCCACTCCGCATCTTCTGAAGCTAAATCACAGTCAAATAACTTTGTGGATTAAGCCCTAGACATAAACTCATAGTTGAATCCATAATTTCACTTTCCATTGGCTACACTTTTAAAGTACGTCTTTTTATACTGTTATTAAAAAATACAGTAAGTTAGACTACATTTTAAAAATGTAGCCAGTACAACTATTTTGAAAAATGTCATTTATCTGTTTAATATGCTGACAAAATTAATTTCTATGTAAATTCTTTTTTATCATTACAAGGTAATTCTTGTAATTCCTGAATGTTGTTGAATATTAATATCTCTTGTAAAAATTTACATATTTCTGTATATTGAAACTGCTGGAGGAATCAGAGAAAAGCTGCAACAGATATTATGGATAGTATTTAAAAGGCACACAAATACTTCAAACACGTACAGTTTCAAATCTTTATTGTTTTAAAATTCTACATGTCTTTTACAATTACAATAATTTGTTACTTAAATGACTCTTGTATGGTTAATGTACAATGAGTTTTTTCCTGAAACTCAACCATGAAATACAATTTCATCAATATGATTTTTCTAAATAGATTAATACAAGACTTCTGTTTTGTTGGGAAGAACAAGTGCCTCACTTTGAACGAACAGCACAGGTGTCTTCCCTTCAGAATCTGTGTGATCAATCCATCGAAAGTGCTTTTGAAGATTGCAGATCTAGCTGACTGATTTTCAAAAATCAGTCTATCAAATTACAAGGGGATTTTTAACATTAAAGAGCATTTTCATGTAATGAAACAAGTTGCAGTAGTTATTTTTATTCATCTACTGAGGCAAACTCATGTTGAAGAAAAATTATATGATTATCTGCATGCAATGAACACCCCTCTTTAAATAGCTGATGAATTTTACACATATAAAGAATCTGTTAAAGAGTGCAAGTACTTTGATAATGATTTCACAAAAGGACGTATGCTGGTAATAATGGTAACTAACATTTAACATCTAAATCCAAGCTAATGTATATTTAACAGGCAATTAACACGGCTAACAAACCATGTTTCATGTGGTTGCCCTTTGAGAAAATGAACTCATTTGGTCCACACTCCTAAAGTTATCTGGGTAAAAAAACTGGACAGTTAGGGCCAGAGTTTTTGATGAAATTCTTGTTTCTAAAATGTGACCTGTTAAAAAGTAAAAGCAGTACATCAATGACGTATCTTGTCACACGACCTCAGTATAAAAAGATGGCCTGGTATTTGGAGTGATGAATGAGCACTGAAGGACAAGTCAAAAAAGAATGGAGACAGAATGAACTACAATTTTGTTGCTATACTTTCTTGTTCCATGGTACTGCTTTCACTCTGTAGAATTTTGTACCCAAAGGAACTTTAAATCTGTTTTGTGCCTACAAAAAAAAAAAAAAATTAAATTATATTAGTAATGTGGGATTATTCCTCTGACTTTTATATTTTTAAGCAGAAACTGGTTCCCACCCCTCAGCATTTATGAGACCCTTTGGAGACTGGCAAGGTTCTGGACAGTATGGACACAACTACCCAAGCCACTGCTCACTTGCTCTTTTTTCTAGTTTCCCTTCTCTTGCTATTCATTGACTAGAAAACAGAGCAGAAAATCTAGGATAATTTTCATCTCACTTATTATGCAGAGAGTACTTTTGACAATTGTTACAAACATTAAATCTGGTTTTCTTCTCTTAATTTTATCCGATGATTTTCCATTACTATTTCCTTACCTTTTTTGCCTGGCAATATTCCTTTTCCATCACTTTTCCTAGCACCCAAGGTCTCCTAGATGCACCTGAAGCTAAAGAGACAATACATTTATTATTTTACATAATCAACTACAGGTAACAGAATATTAAATTCACTATGGTTAAACATTATTTGCTAAAATGGTTTCATTGAAAGCAGAAATTCTTCCAAATATTTTTTTAGTATATTAACAAAAATTAAATAAGTTCAGATGTCAAGACAGGTCGGTGGCATTTTCAAACAGAAAATTTGATTTTTCAGTTTAAATTTTGGTTTTAAATGTTAACATTAGAGGATACAAAAGCAAATAAAAAATGAAATCCATTTACTGATTCAAAATTATTCTTCTCAACCAAGCATGACCTTTTGTCTGATTTAAGGTGAGATGTTTCAAAGGAGACAAAGTCTTCTGTACTCAGCTATTATTATTGCCCTTACTGAAACATTTGATTATTTTTCTGTACTACCGATGGAAATTAGTTCCTCATAAAAAATCATTTTTAAAGTCTTCTGAGAGCACCCGATACTGTTCGGAAAGGAGGAAAGTGAAAAACCTCAACAATAAACTGACAGCTCAAAAGAGCAACATTGGGCATAAGTAAACTTTCAGGTTATATCTATTTCTGTGAGAGTAAGGAAATACATATTTGTCTTGTATTCCAAGAAATTATATCTGTTTTACTTGCTTTGCTCTTTTCTAACTATCACTAATCACGGCATGAAGAAAACACTAAAACAGAGAGAAGGACAGCTCAAATATGCTCTGCATAATACTAAAATCAATGCTTCTCTTCGCATGACTATTTATGAGATACTGTATCTAGTGACTAGAACATGAGTCACTCAAAAAACAGAGTCTGAAATTTTAATCTTACCCTTTAAGATTAATCTGGCTGTTGATAATGGAGCAGATTCTGTTCTACTCCACACTCCTACAAATCAGTGCGAAGTATTCCTATCTGGCCTGACTGCTCTACAACTAATATTTAAATTACAAAAAACCTGAAGTTTTTTTGAATTTGCTTGGCTGACAGACTTCACTGATATAACAAAGATGGTGAGAAAGATGCAGGGTTTTTTTCCCCTTACATTTGCAGACAAAAACTTCCATATCCTGAAGACAGGGGACAGCATGGAAACCATGCAGTTCTCAACCAATTTCAGTGTTGTCATGACATTCTAAGTGCTCTTAATGTAGGCAGAGACAATCTATGATAGCCTAGGTCCCTGACACTTCATACAGGAGGTGGATCTGTACAGAATTATTAACTTGGTATGTATATGTTGGTACAAAAAGTCAGATGTAGATGCAACATTTTGGCAGCCCTTAATACAATTATTTGAAGTATCTAGGTCCACACTAATTTTATCTACCACAAATGCTACCAGCGTTCTGGGTTTCATTCTCCCCACTTGCCCGATACAGAAATAGAATCAAGACATGGTTTCCTGAAGTACTGAGCTAGAGACAAATGTGTTCCTACAGCAAATGGTAAGTCTTTGTAGTTCTTTTATGCACAGTTTTCTTCAATTTGAGACTAGCTCTGGTTAGCAGGCGGTAAGGAATGGAGCAAGCTAAGTCCATTTGAAAATAGACAGGTCAGTGAATTGTGTACTCAAGAGTGATATACAAAGTGACATGGCTTTTACCTTATATTTGTAACCAACAGTAAGAAAATCAATCATATTTCACATGTACGCACTAATAATGACACAGTTCAGAATGCATTACTTCTGTAAGATAGGAGTTTTTCCTGTATGCTTCGCAGAACACACATGGCACAGACATTGCAGCAGTCTCAGAATTCTGTTAGAGCTTGGCAGTCTTCTGGAGACTACACAATTATTTAAGAGCTATCATCCTTCATTGTAACTGAAACCTACAATGAGTCCACTCATTGAAAATAAGTTGACAGCTCCTGACATGCAATAACATACAGAAACTTTTACTGATAAATTAGAATTAATTCAAGACTTCCTTTTTGTGCATGTTCTTAGACATTTCTGCAAAGCTGGGAGCGTGGGTGGGTTTGCAAAAAATACTACGTGTGGTAGTTTAACGACATTTACATGAATCTATTTCATGTAGCACATAGTTCAGTGAAAAGCACTGTTTTTTTTCCTTATGTAGAAAAAAGATTAATACTTCAATTTAAGTTTACATAGCTGCCAAAACCTACTAACAAATAACCTGAAGATTAAGGGAGGAGAAAAAGCAAATGTGCCATCAATCTGAACATAAGAAAAACATACAGAAACTATTCTCTGAGAACCTACAAGCCCTGCTAAACACCATTTAAAGTGGATGGAAAAAACTTTATCAGCAAAAACATTGCTTGAAAATCCCCATATACTGTGGTCTACATTTTGTTATTTCAGATGTGTATTTGCGTTCATAAATTCCAGTCACTTTGCAGAAGATGAGCTACAGAGAGAAAAAATTTTATCCAAAAGGCAGTCCAAAGAACATCATAAAATGAAGTATTAAAAAATAAGAACAGAGCATGCAGCTTTGACAGCAATGTTACTGTCAGTTTTCTATTTACTTTCCTCATAAAAAGAGACATTGAAAACATAAATCCACATAAAAATAGGCCTGAGACCTATACAATTCTTCATTATTATTCATGCTACTGAATAGCTAAGCAGCCTGACGGGAATGTTTTACCCACAGACATGTTAACATACTCTGTGTGAGTACAAAATTGGCGCTCTCATTTCTAACAGCTTCCTTTGAAGATGCAGATATTTTTCCATTACATTAACATCTACATACATTTTTGATTTAAAATGTTCTGCCTAGAAAAATGTTGAGCGTCAAAACAAATAGCAAAAGCTACAAAGACAGCTGACAGCTATATTACATGCTTCTTGTATTTATCACATGTACTTATAAAATCACTTAGTAACTGTTAGACAGTTAAGAGTGTTATTTGTAGGAGGAGATAATAATTGGAAGTAATCTGACACTTACCACACTCACCTGGTTTGAGATCCAGTGCAGCAAGAGATTCCGAGTGCAAGAAATACAAGGTTGGACTAACAGTAAATAATACGTAGTTGTCATGCCTTTCGTCCAAGATAATGAGAACCAAATCACCAACCTGAAAACTAGGGGGGGAAGGAAAAAAAGAAAAAAAAAAAAAATCAAGGAACTTAACTTTAAAAAAGCAGAGAAGCTTAAAACTACATTAATTACACTACAATTTTTTCCCCCGAGTACCGAACAGACTGAGACTCAGTTGAACAGCAGCACATATATTTCTACTTGTTATGCCAACTCATAGACATTTTATGTTTTCTAGAGTCAACAAAACACTACCTTTTAAAAAGTGTTTTTGAAATGTTCCTTTACATAGATCAGCTCACATTATTTTTTCCAAAAGAACTGACAGTTTTGCTTTGAAATATAAACAAAAGTACCTAACAAAATACTAAGGTTTCAATTTTATATTGTTTTTATTCATCAATACTTCTGGTAACGACCACTGTACCAGTGTTTACAAACACTTTTTTGATGTTTTAAACTGAAATTAATTTGAAGACGGAAAAATACAGCAAAACATTTCTGTAGCTCTTCAGTCTTAAAATTTTAAGCATATGAGACAAAGAAGGGATGAAGTGTTCATCTTTGATCAAAGGGTTAAAAGCAAAACAAACACCACGGTGATTTTACACAAACAGTTTCAAAAATCTGTTTCTTCCTGACAACAGGATAACACAAGAAGCCACCAAGTTTCCCATGCCAAGTTTCAGTAACAGAAGTCAGAGAACTACTTCTGTCTCCAGCTTCTGTTTCACAGTGCAAATACCTTGGAAGTAAATTATTTACCCATTAACGAAATTAAGTCTAAAATAACTACAAATTAAGCACCGGACCATGAGAAGGCTCTAAGAATAAGTATTACTACTACTCTGGGGATGGGGGAGGAAGCGGCTAAGAAATGGGAAAATTCTTCTCCGTAACAGGAGACTGCAGATACACAGTCAGAGATAAATAGGTAAATCTAGAGAGAAATTAGCTCGTGTTCTTTAAAGTTCTCTTTCAGATTAAATACACAATACTCCAAGCTTTTCTGCCTGGACTTCTTATGATGACAGACTACACTGACTTAAAGACATCTCTATTAGACAGACTAATTCTTCTTTCATGACACTTTCCTCAAAGACTACCAAGAGAGTTGCCAGAATATTCAGATGCTCACAGGAAAAGCTGATTTTGTACATACTGACCTTGTTACAATAAAAATGCAATTCGGTGTAATTCATAAAACATTAAAGGAATAATCTGTGTTGGTTTTCTTTCCAAAAAGATTTATATTACTGAGTATCAGGCTGATAAATTACTTAAGAACAGTTGTCTGCAGCTTTCATATTTTTGCAAGAATTAATACTTCTTTTTCCAGCAACAATGCTACATGCAGCTGCTAACAGAGTGATAATATCTAACAAAATATTTGAGTTAATTTCGTTTTATTCTGTCAAGGTAAGCCATTTGAAGACTTCAGGATGGTATAACTTCTCTTGAAATATAATGGAGCACTACGCATATTCAGGGTGAACAGGATTCCTTCTACTTTCTTAGCATGATTTCAAGAAAGATACAGATAAGAAAAAGTAATGTAAAAAGAAACTCTGTGAGGATTCTAGAAATCCCATGAGGTATTATCCCTATAAACGTGTAAAGAAAGGCACAGAATTCAAGAAAGCCACCAACATACAGAATTCAAAAGGCCTTTTTTGGTTTAAAAAATGTGTTTTTAAAATTTGACTTACACCCAGCTGGGATGGTTCAATAACTGATGGCTAAACTACCAATATGACCTATGTATCTCTTCACCACAGAGCAAGAACAGAAGAATTGTGATATTCTTTAATCACATACCTATTCTTGAGGGCATATCCATCTGTTTATATGAAAATGCACATGTACTTACTCTCTAATTGCTATTTTTTCAGAATGTCTTGAGGATACTGATGACATGCTCTGAGACATCTATTAAAAAAAGAGAAAAAGCTATAAAGTACTGGTAAGGTATGATGAAATGCACATTGCAGGTAACAATATAGTTAAGATAAATCATTTATTATTGATTTCAAACACTGTCTATTCTTGTAGATCTTATACTCACTCAAGAAAACAGCAAACCTTTCTGTCATCTTGTTCTGTAGCAGATTTGGTTGTTTGTTGTTTGTGGTTTTGGCGATTTATTTCTTTGTTTTGGTTGTGTTTTTGGTTTTTTGTTTTGTTTTGTTTTCTTAAATACCTACCTTTGATTATGAAGTTTCTTACATAACTGACTTCTCCCTCATTATTTAAAACTGAGAAGTGCTTTCCAGATCAGTGCTGGCGAAGACTTGTTCTGAGCATACACAAGACCTATGGTACAGCTGTGCACTCTAATGCAGAAGCCACTGGCATTCTAAAAAGGCTGATGGTAATACATTGGAGGTTAAACATGTTTATTGCAATTAAACTCTGGATGTTGAATGCGATATGATCTCTCAGTTTTAACAAAGACTGTCACCTAATCTAAAGTTTGCTGTAACAGACAGACCAGCACTCCCTGGAATAAAACTGGAGTCAAATTAATTTACTAAGTCCAAACAAAGGCTCAATTACATGAAATTTTGGACGTAATTGTACATCTCCTATATGCGTGATATTTGCCTTTAAATGTGGTTAGATTAATACTGGCACATGCATGAACTTCAACAGGATAAACTAGATCTAAAAATAAGTGTACATACACTTTCTATGGTAACTTTGATAATAAAAAAATGAAAATATGTAATGCTACTCTGTATCTACAAACGGATACATAGCCCTTGCACAGGAAAATAGATAGAGAAGCTGATCTGATGTAAATGCCCACACAAGGACAGGCTAAGAGAGTTGGGGCTGTTCAGTCTAGAGAAGAGAAGGCTGCAGGGTGACCTTATATCAGCCTTCCAGTACCTGAAGGGGGCCTACAGGAAGGATGGAGAGAGACTTTTCACAAGGCTGTGTAGTGATAGGACAAGGGGGAACGGCTCTAAACTAAAAGAGGGCAGATTTAGATATCAGGAAGAAATTCTTCACCACGAGGATGGTGAAACACTGGAACAGGTTGCCCAGAGCAGCTGTGGATGCCCCCTCCCTGGCAGTGTTCAAGGCCAGATTGGATGGCGCTCTGAGCAACCTGGTCTAGCGGACGATGTCCCTGCTCATGGTGGGGGGGTTGGAACCAGATGATCTTTAAGGTCCCTTCCAACCCTCACCATTCTATGATTCTGCGATTTCATTACTCTTTGGTAACTTCCTTACAGAAGACAATTCATAATTTCCCTGTACAAACTCTGACAACAGATCTTGCAGTTTTTCCATAGGTTCCTACTTCCTGGACCATTTGTACATGCTATTAAAATCTGGATTACTCATACTTGAAGTTTAGGCCATGGTTTTCAGCATATTTCCTATTGTCAGCCTTCCCCACTGCTTCCCCGGAAACAGTATCAGCCTGTTGAGCTTGAATCTTACTCACAGCTCCTTTTCTTCACTTCTTCAAAGAATGAGTCCAAACTGAAAACAGTACAACACAAAAAGTTCTCAACTTCTGATGACACTTTCAGCAGTTTTTGTTATGTGGTCCAACTCCAGATAATTTTTTTTTTTTGTCAGAGACTACATTTCTTTGACCTATTCACATTGTACTTTTTCCTGAAAAAGCTGCAACTAACATGAAGTCTTAAAATGTGCATAATTTGCTTCGATTGTTCACAAAAGTGTTTGAGAGTTCTCTTCAGATTAAGCTCAGGAAGTATGGGCTAGATGAGTGGTCGGTGGGGTGGACTGAGAACTGGCTGAATGGCAGAACTCAGAGGGTTGTCATCAGCAGAGCTGAGTCTAGTTGAGAGGCCGGTAGCTAGTGGTGTCCCCCAGGGGTCTGTACTGGGCCCAGCCTTGTTCAACTTCTTCATCAACGACCTGGATGAAGAGTTCAGAATGTACCCTCAGCAAGTTTGCTGATGACACCAAACTGGGAGGTGTGGTGGATACACCAGCAGGCTGTGCTGCCATTCAGCGTGACCTGGATAGGCTGGAAAGTTGAGCAGAGAGGAACCTGATGAGGTTCAACAAAGGCAAATGCAGGGTCTTGCACCTGGGGAGGAACAACCCAATGCACCAGTACAGCCTTGGGGTGGACCTGCTGGAGAGCAGCTCTGTGGAGAGGGACCTGGGTGTCCTGGTGGATGACAGGTTAACCATGAGCCAGC